>JAEEGK010013474.1_pt1 | contig 18418 bp, 9 predicted proteins | sample 8958771 | NCBI WGS metagenome assembly JAEEGK01 (sample SAMN16246547, study PRJNA631951) | gut metagenome | biome: gut microbiome; feature: rumen; material: SC-attached | host: Bos | place: Iran: Karaj | collected 2018-10
GAAATAGATGATATAGTATTAGTAGGAGGATCATCAAGAACACCAAAAATACAAGAAATGATAAAAGAATATTTTAATAAAGAACCTTTAAAAATAATAAATGCAGATGAAGTTGTTGCTTATGGAGCAACAATTGTTGCAGCAATTGATGAAGTTCAAAATGTAGATAAAATTATAACAATTAAAGAAATTACTTCATTATCAATTGGTATTGATGTGAAAGGAGGAAAAATGAAAAAAATAATTCCTAAAGGAACATTATTACCTCATAAGAATGAAACAATAACATTTGAAAAAGAATTTAATTTCCCAGAAGATCATTCTAAAGATATTAGTGTTAAAATTTATGAAGGTGAAGATAATTATGCTTGGGCAAATAATTTCTTAGGTGAATTTATTATTGGAAAAGAATATAATAAAGGAGGAAATAAAGTTAAAATACTTATGAGTATTGACCGTAATTCGATTTTAACAATCATTGCTGAAGTTGATGGAAAAAAATTTGATCCAATTAAAATATCTTATGAAAGATTTGTAGATAAAATGAGAGCAAGTCAAATTTTTGAAAAAGATGAATTTATTCTTGAAGCAAGAAATAGAATTAATTTTTTGGATCAAGAATAATATGAAAATACTATATTTTGAAATTAATTTCAATATAAAAATATCAAAGAAGAAATTATTAAATTATTTGATATTATTTTTAAATGTTTTTTAATTTTATTCATTAAATAATATTATTACTAACCATTTGATAAACTAATTGGATATATAAGAATAATGTGTGATAAGAAAATAAATTTTCAAATTTTTCCAAACGAAAATATTTGTGTAAAATTTTATGAGAAAAAGAATTTTATTTGCTTTTTTTGAATAATAAAATAATTTTAATGTTCGTCAATATTTCATAATTACAATAAAAAAGTGTTAAATTTTTTTAAAATTTATTACAAAAGTAATGTATATAAAATTTTCTTCCTTATATTTGATTTTTTAATAAGTAGAAAATGAAATAAAAAAATAGGGAAAAGAAAGGGAAAATAAAATTGTTAGTTTCTTCTTTGGATTATTAAAATTGTAATGATATTTGATTTTTATTCTATTATGAAAGGTCCTGGTAAAGTTGATGATATGAAAAAAACAATTTTTCTTGAAGCAAAGTACAATGAACAATAATTAAAAAAAAAATATTATATTAAAAGAAAATAAACATAATATTTGTTTTATATGTAAAATTATTATTAAATAAATAATCTGTAAATATAAAAATGAGTGAAGACACAGAATCAAAAGATGAAACCCCAAAATTCGAAAAAACAGAAGAAATAATAGGGATAGATTTAGGAACAACATTTAGTTGTTGTGGAATATGGAGAGAAAAAATAGATATATGTCCAAATGAAAATGGATTACGTGTTTCACCTTCAATTGTTTGTATTAGAGATAATGAAACATTAATTGGAGAAAGTGCAAATAATATAATGTATAAAGATTATAAATCTTTAATGAAAAATTCAAAAAGATTAATCGGTCGTTTATATGATGATAAAAATGTTCAAAATGATATAAAAACATTTAATTGTAAAGTAATAAAAGATATTGAAACTCAAAAGCCAAAATATAGTATAAATATAAACAACAAAGAGAAGTATTATTTTCCAGAAGAAGTATCATCAATGATATTAAAACATTTAAAAAAATTTTCAGAAGATTTTATAGGAAAAAAAGTGAAAAAAGCAGTGATAACAGTTCCAGCACATTTTAATAATGATCAAAGAGAAGCAACTAAATTAGCAGCTGAAAAAGCAGGATTAGAAGTAATTAGAATTATTAATGAACCAACAGCAGCTGCTATTGCTTATGGATATGAAAATAAATTTGAAGAAGAAAGAAAAGTATTAGTATTTGATTTAGGTGGAGGAACTTTTGATGTTTCTATTTTAAATATTAAAGGTGAAGAATTCACTGTTTTAGCTTCTTGTGGTGATGATCATTTAGGAGGTGAAGATTTTACTGGTATGCTTGTTTCATTTATTATTGAAAAATTTAAAGAAGATAATCCTCAGTTTAATTCTATTGATTTTTCAAATAAGGGGAATGAAAAAGAATTTAAAGTTTATCAGAGAGTATGGAAAGAAGCTGAAAAAACTAAAAAAATTCTATCTATGCAAAAAAAAAGTTGTATTGATTTAGATTCTTTATATGGAGGAGAAGATTTCTCCATTGAAATATTGAGAACTGACTTTGAAACAATATGTGAAAAAAAATGGAATAATTGCATACAATATATTGAAAATGCTCTTAAACTTGCAAATTTATTTAAAAATGAAATAGATGAAATAATATTAGTTGGAGGTTCTTCAAGAATTCCAAAAATAAAAAAAATAGTGAATAAATTTTTTAATGATATTGATGAGGATGAAGAAGAAGAAGAAGAAAATAAGAATAAAACTCAGGAAAAAAATAAAAAAGAAGAAAAGAATAATTCAAAAGAAAAAGTAAAAATATTAAAAAATATAAATGCAGACGAAGCAGTAGCAATGGGAGCAACAATAGTAGCATGTATAGAAACAGGAAATAAAAGTTTTGCTTTAAAAAATATTATTATAAAAGATATAACTTCTCAATCAATAGGAATAAAATCCAATAATGGAAAAATGATAAATATAATTAATAAAGGAACTGTAATTCCTTCAAGAGATAAAAAAGATATATTTTCTAAATTTTTTACTCCTAATGTTAATTATGCTAAAGGAGTTAATGTTGAAATTTATGAAGGCGAAAATGAATTAGCTGATGAAAATAAATTAATTAAAAAATTTTCTATTATTGATCTTCCTTATGATAAAAAAGATAATGTTATTATTAAAATTTCTTTGTATCTTGATCATAATGGAATTTTCGATATTATTGCTAAAGTTAATGATGTCGTTATGAAAGAATTATTTGGTATTAAACCAAGTTTTGCACAAAAATAATTAAATTATGGAATATATAATGTTTTTTTATTTATAAAAAATTTTATAATTAGAAATAAAAGTTCGGAATTATTTTTTTAATTTTGTTTTAAATAATAAAAGAAATTAAAAAGTTAATATATTTCAATTATTAAAAAGGGAAATAATAATTTTAACTTTTCAATAAAATTATGGAGAAAGTAGAACCAGTTTTAGGGATAGACTTAGGTACAACATATTGTTGTGTTGCAACTTGGAAAGCAGATAATATTGTAATATGTCCAAATAATAATGGAGATAGAATTACTCCATCAATTGTCTTTGAAAATGAAAAAGAAATTTTAATCGGAGATAAAGCTAAATATTTTACACAAAGCATGAATAAACTAATGACAAATTCAAAAAGATTAATTGGACTTTTGTATAATGATGAAACTATTAAAAAAGATTTTAAATATTTCAATACAGAAATAATAAAAGACAAAAAAACCTTTAAACCAAAATATAAAATAATAATAAATAACAAAGAAAAAACATATTTTCCAGAAGATGTATCATCGATGATATTAAAACATTTAAAAAAATTTTCAGAAGAATTTATAGGAAAAGAAGTGAAAAAAGCAGTAATAACAGTTCCAGCACATTTTAATAATGATCAAAGAGAAGCAACTAAATTAGCAGCTGAAAAAGCAGGATTAAAAGTAATTAGAATTATTAATGAACCAACAGCAGCGGCTATTGCTTATGGATATGAAAATAAATCTGAAGAAGAAAGAAAAGTATTAGTATTTGATTTGGGTGGAGGAACTTTTGATGTTTCTATTTTAAATATTAAAGGTGAAGAATTCACTGTATTAGCTTCTTGTGGTGATCCTCATTTAGGAGGTGAAGATTTTACTAATAAATTAACTGAACATTTAATTAAAAGATTTAAAGAATCTAATCCTCAATTTAAAGATATTAATTTTTGTGATAAAAATTCTCCAAAAGAAATTAAAGTTTTTTACAGGGTAAAAAAAGAAGCAGAAAAAATTAAAAAAACGTTATCAAATGCACAAGAATCTCCAATAGATTTAGAATCCTTATATGGTGTAGATTTTTATGAAACAATATCAAGAGAAGAATATGAGCAATTATGTTCTCCAATGTGGGAAAGAACAAAAATTTACATTACAAAAGCTCTTAAATTATCAAAATTAAAAAAAGGTGAAATAGATAAAATAGTATTAGTAGGAGGTTCAACAAGAACACCAAAAATACAGAAAATAGTAGAAGATTATTTTAAAGAAGAAGAAGATTCATTTAATGATTATAATATAAAACAAAAAGATACGAAATCAAAATTAGTAATAAAATCAGAGAAACATAATTCTATTTCAAAAGCAATTAATCCAGATGAAGCAATTGCAATAGGTGCGACAATAGTAGCATGTGTAGAATGTAATTATCCAAGCCACAAAACAAAGAATTTTAAAATAAATGATATTACTTCAAAATCAATAGGTATTAAAACTAAAGGAGGAAAAATGGAAATCATTATTAATAAAGGAACTGTATTACCTGTTACGGAAAATCCTTCTATTTTTGCTAAATATTTTATCCCTGATATTGATAATGCTAAAGGAATTAATGTTGATATTTATGAAGGAGATAATTTATTATGTTCTGATAATACTCATTTATATAATTTTTCTATTGTAGACATTCCTAATGATACTAAAAATAATATTATTATTAAAATTATTATGAGTCTTGATCATAACGGTGTTGTTACTGTTACTGCCAAAATTAATGATATAAAAATGGGGGAAGATAAAATTATTAAACCTTCTTTTTCTTTCTAATAATTTTTGTTAAAAATTCATTTAAATGTATAAAAGTGTATTATTCTTTTGTTTAATATTTTTATTATAATTGATTTTTCATATTTTAATTAATTAAAGATATTTTTCTTAAATAAATAATATTTTTAGTTTAAAAATTTATTTAAATATTCTAAAATAAATAATATTTATTATTATTTTTATTTATTAATCTTGTTCTTCTAATTGAATACCAGTATTAAATAATTCATTTGTTGCTTTATAATAAAAACTTGAAGTATTAGTTCTTTTTCTTTTAAAATGTCTATATCCAAAAAATAAAACAACACAAATAAAAAGAATTAATAAAAATTTTCCAAATGTAAATCCACCTTCATTTTTAGGAACAATAATTTGAGGTTCATTATTTTTAGGATTTACAGGATTAATTGGATTTTCTTTCTTTTTTTCTTCTTCTTTTTTTCTTTCTTCTTCTTTTTTTCTTTCTTCTTCTTTTTTTCTTTCTTCTTCTTTCTTTTTTTCTTCTTCTTTCTTTTTTTCTTCTTCTTTCTTTTTTTCTTCTTCTTTTTTTCTTTCTTCTTCTTGAGAAACAAATTTAATTATTTTTCCTTCTGGATTATAAAATCCAATTTTATTTTCTTCCATATTAAAAATCATTGAAAATTTTTTCAATAAATCACTTCCTAAAACAAAATCATTTTTATCATCTTTAGCATAAAAAATAAAATCATAATTTTTACTTTCACTATCATAAATAAATAAATCTTCTTTAGGAATAAATAAACCTAAATCATTATGTAAAACAAGAGTTAATTCAGATAATTCATTATAATTATTTTGAGGACAAGTGAAAGTAAAATAACCTTTTTTAATTCCGAAATTACAACTTCCATTATTGATTAAAGTATTAAAATAAGTTTGTTGAACTTTTAATAAATAAGTAATTGGAAAGAGACTTTTTTGATTTTTATAATCAAATTTAATTTTATTATTAGTATCTTCAAAACTAATAATTTTATCATTATTAATATTTTTTCCAATTAATAAACCTTTAATTTTACAAAACCAATGACCATAATCATTAGAAAAATTAGATTCAATATCACAAACACCATAATTTTTACTATCACTATTAATTTCATTAGGAGTTGATCCTAATAATAAACTTCCTTTTTTTTCTTTATTAAATATTACTGAAAATACTTTTTTTTTAATATGATTATTTTTTTCTAAATTAATTAAAATAGAATATGTTTTAGCATCATTTGAATAAGGATATCCTAAACCAAAATAACCTTCTATTGCTTTATCATATTCATTATCTGATGAAGTCATTGAAATAAATTGAAAATTATTTAAATTGGTTTTTGATATTACACTTGATGAAGATAATAATTTACCAGATAATTTTTTGGAATCTTCATATTGAACATTAATATTTGAATTTATTGATTGAACATCAGATGCTTTTTCATTAAATTTCTTATTGAAATCTTTTGTATTTTCTGAACTAGGAACCCAAGTATAAAGGGAATCTATATCAAATATTAAATTAAAACATTGATTGTCTTTTGAAAGGCAAACTTCAATATATTGATTTTTTGTGTCGTCTATTATTTGAATTTCTGGAATTTCTGCTTTTATTAAAATTATTAGGAAATATATTATTATGTAATTTCCCTTCATTATTTTTTTAATATGTTTTTTTAAATTATTTTTTCAATATATTTTTTTTATTTTAAAAGTTATTTTTGAGAAATAATTTTTTCTAATTTAATTTTGAATTATTATTTTTTTAAATTTAATTTTTTATTTTTTTTCTAAAAATTAAAGTAATTCTAAATTAAATAAGAAAAAAAGTAATAATTATTAAAAATGTCTTCAAGAATAATGCGCGAATTTCTTGGTTTAGGAAATAATAATCAAAATAATGATAAAATGGAAATTGATGAATATGAAAAAAAGGAAAATTTTCTTGAAAAAAATCCAATATCTTTTTCTCATTTAAATAGTATTCCAATTCCTTTATATAAACAAAATTTGCAAAATAATGTTTTAAAACAAAATACAAATAATATTCAAGAAAAAAATGATATTTATTATAATTATTTAAAAATTGCTTCTGAGAAACAAGATAAAATTAAAAAAGAATTAATCAATGAATTAAATAATACTTCTTCTCCTTTTTCTAATAAAATTGATAAATATCTTATTAAAGATAAATTTGAATATAATTTAAATAAAAAACAGATAAATCAAAAAAAGAAAAATTCACAAAATGATAATATAAAACAAACAATTTTAACAGATTATTTTACTAAAAGTTAGAATAAATAATATTTTAATATAATATAAGATTATAAATAATAATAATTTCTCCGTCTTAATTATCAATAAAAAATTTAATTTCATTGATAAAAATTGTTTTAATAATAATTAAAATATTTTTAACAAAACAAACTTCTTTTATAATTTTTCATATTTTTCATTAAAAATTAAATATTAAATTCATCAAAAACCATTTTCAAGGACTAAAAAATAAATATATAAGGAAATTACCTATATTCTATCATATTATAATAGAAAGTATGATATTTTTAAATTTTATATTTATTAATTATAATATTTCTATTAATAATATTGATTTTGAAATAATAATTTAAAAAAAAGGAAGAAAACATGTCAGAATCAAACAAGGAATTAATAAAAATTGATTATATCATCATCCCGAAGATGTATCATCAATTATCAAATATATGTATAGAAAAATAGCAACAATAATTTGAATCAGTAGATAAAACAATAAAAATATCAAAATTAACTAAAGAAGAAATAGTTAAAATAAGGAACATCAAAAACACAAAAAATAAAAGAAATGGTGGAAAATTATTTTCATAGAAAGAAGCATTAAAAAATATTCATTCAGATGAAGTGGTTGCTTATTTAGAATCACTTATTGCTGCTATGGATAATTTAAAAGATGTTAATATTAAAATGAATGAAATTATTTCTATTTCTAATGGTTTTGAAGATAATAATGGTTGGTATAAAAAAATAATTCTGAAGGAACGAAGCTACTTTCTAATAATCAAAAAACTGAAAGAAAATATGTTTTTGAATTTCCTGATTTCAATTTATATTGGTAAATTTATGAAACAGAAGATAATTTAGTTATAAATAATAATTTTTTAGGTAAATGAGAATCAGCAAAAAAGTCAATAATGGAAATACTAAATTTCCTCTTATAATAAGTTTTGATCATAATTCTATTTTAACTGTTTCTTTAGAAATTGAAGGAAATTTTTTTGGAAATGATAAATATAAGATGATTATCATATAAGAGTTGAAAAGAAAGAAATGAATGGATTGAAAAATCAAAAAATAGAATTGACTTATGTATTAATGACAAATATGATGAGACAAAAAATAAATAAAAAACAGAAATATTGTAATGAATTATAATAAGAAAATTATTATTTTGGAGGATGTAAAATTTTTAAACAAATGTATTTTATAAATATTATATATGAAGTGATATTTAAAATATTATATTTATTAAAATTACAATTAATCACCAAAGACATCTTTTATTTTTTTTCTTCCTTCTTTTATAAAATCATTATTTTCTAAAACTACACTTGCAGTAACATCATCATAAAAATTATCATTAGTAATTTCAAGTTTTTTTTTATTTAGAATTCCATTTATTTCAACGGAAACAGTTAAAAGAGAATTATAATCAAGACTCATGATTATTTTAACTTTATTAACATTTTGAATATCTTCTTTTTTAATAATTAATTTCCCTAAAAAATGATTACCCCAAGATAAATCATCATCTCCTTCATAAACATTAATAATTATATCTTTATCTTTATTTTCAGGAGTTTTAAATTCTTTTACAAATTCTCTGGATTTATTTTTTGAAGGTAATTCAGACCCTTTTGGAATAATATTAATCATTTTTTCACCTTTAACACCAATTCCAATTGGTAAAGAAGTAATTTCTCTAATTTTAATAGTTCTTTTATCTTTTTCTCTTAAATCTTCAATTGAGGCAACAATTGTTGCTCCATAAGCAACAACTTCTTCTGGATGTATATTTTGTAATGCTTCTTTTCCATGAAAATAATTTTTTACCTTTTCTTGTATTTTTGGTGTTCTTGATGAGCCTCCTACTAACACTATTTTATCTATTTTTTCTTTAGTTAATTTTGATAATTTTAATGCTTTATCTAATGGCTCATAACATTTATTCCATAATTTTTCACATAAATTTTCATATGTTTCTCTTGTTATTCTTAACATTAATGGATTATTTAATTCTGATACATCTATTGAATAGGTAACTTCTGATAAAGAAGATAATTGTTTTTTTATTTCTTCAATTTCTTTCCTAATTTTAAATAATGAATTATATGCTTTTTTATTTTTTTTGTCATAAAATTTATTTATTTCATTCTCATAATCTTTAAAATCTTTTTCTATTTCTTCAGTTGAATAATCTTTTTTTTCTTGTTCTTTTTCTTCTTCATCGTCATTATCATCATCTTCTTTATCATCATCATCATCTCCTTTTTTTTCAATTTTTTTAATTAATTGAATTAAAGCAAATTTGGTTAATAATTCATCAAAATCTTCTCCTCCTAAATAATTTTCACCACAAGAAGCTAAAACAGTGAATTCTTCACCTTTAATATTTAAAATAGAAACATCAAAAGTTCCTCCACCCAAATCAAATACTAATACTTTTCTTTCTTCTTCAGATTTATGTATATATCCATAAGCAATAGCCGCTGCAGTTGGTTCATTAATAATTCTAATTACTTCTAATCCTGCATTTTCAGCTGCTAATTTAGTTGCTTCTCTTTGCTCATTATTAAAATGTGCTGGAACTGTTATCACTGCTTTTTTCACTTTTTCTCCTATAAATGTTTCTGAAAATTCTTTTAAATGTTTTAATATCATTGAGGAAATATCTTCTGGTAAATAATTTTTTATTTCTTTCCCTACTTTAATACAATATTGAGGTTTTTTAGTATATGGATCTTCTTCAATTTTAACAGGGCAAGATTTTATTTCTTCTTGAATTTTGGGATCTCTAAAATATCTTCCTATTAATCTTTTAGAATTTTTTATATTAGGATTTTTTGAATTTATTGATAGATTTCTAGCATTTCTACCAATTGCAATTTCATTTTTTTGAATTGAAACTTCAGAGGGTGTTATTCTCTCTCCTAAATTATTTGGTATTATTTCAACTTTGCCATTTCTCCATGTTCCAACACAACAATTTGTTGTTCCTAAATCTATTCCTATAATATAATTTAAATCTTTATTATTTGGCTCTGTTTTTACGTTAGCATTTTTCTCAACTGTAGAATTTCTAGTTGATTCTGAAGATATTTGTGAACTTCCATTTGAGTAATGATTCATTCAATTATACATTTGATACAATATTTAATTAAAAAATATTAGATTTATATAAAAATTATTCTCAAATTCTTTTGAAATAAAAAGTTATTTTGTTAAAGATTAAGAAATTTAGAAAATAAAATGCAAATAAATCAGAGTAGTAGAATCTTAAAGAAATATAATAATAAAATATCATTTAATAACTGTTTAATAAAGTAAAAAATAATTCAAATGAATGTCATAAATGAAAAAACAAAAATAAAACAATGATAGAAATTTCAAAGGAAAAATTATTGTTTTTAAAAATATAGATAAAATTCATCAAAAGAGACAATGGAATATGATAATTATACTATATATTTTTTTTGAAAGAATTTCTTTTCTTTTTTTGAAAAAAAAATTTATCCCATTTTTTAGGTTATCCTATTTTATACTTATATTATAATTTATTTTTAATTTAAAAAATTTATATTTTATATATTGAAAAGAAAATATAATATTATAACCTAATATCATTTATATTTATAAAATTTAAGAAAAAAAATTTCAAATAACCTTACATCCATCATCACTATCTTTTTTACTAATATCTTTTTTATAAGATAAATTACAAAAATCATAATTATTTTTATTTTTATCTTCACTTCCAATTACTTGATTTTCAATTAATTTCTTTCTTTTTTTTTGTGAATTTTTTGTACTTCCACAACCAACAGAACAATTAATTTTATCTTTAATTTCAATTTCTCCCCATTCACCTCCAATATTTCCACTAATAGTATTTTTTTTATTTTTTATTTTTGATTCTTTAAAACAAAATTGAAATTCTTTTTTATTTACATTTATAGCATAATCCATATTATCAATGATAAAAGAATTTTCACAATAAATTAAAGAATTATTTATTGAAATACCACTTTTTAAATTTTTCTCAATAACACATTCTAATATAATTAAATTTGCTAATAATTGAGTTTGATTAGAATCTGCGTTTTTGAAAGATTTTAGTTTTTCTGAAAAAATTGAAGATGTTGTTTGTGAATTTGTAGAAGAAGAATTTGGACTATTTAAATCAATAAAAATTCCATGTTTACAATTTTCTTTAAATAAACTTCCTTCAACTATAACAGTATAAGAATAATTTATTATTTTTAAACCACTATCTCCATTTTCATAAAAATTATTTTTTGATATTATTGTCTTTTTATTATTTTTATTTAATAAAGAACTGATTTCTAAATTATTTCCACTTTGATTACTTTGAGATTTCATTTCTGAATTTTTATTAGAATCAATTAAATTACTTAAAATTATTCCTCCTGCTTTATTACATGAAAATTTATTTGATTGAGAATTTATTATTGTTTCATATACAAATAAGCCATAACCATAATTTTCATCAAAGTTATTTTCTTTTAATTCAATTATATTATTTTCACCGTTAAGAATTAAATTATGTAAATTTAAACCGTTTCTTCTATTATTTTCAAATATATTTTTTAATATTTCTAATGAATCTAAATATAATTCTGAAAAATGAACACAATCACTATTATTATATTTAAACATATTCCCTTCCATAACAACAGATAATTTTAATTTAATGTTACTTGAAGAACTTAATCTAAAAGCATTTCCCCAATTCATTTCAAAATTATTTTTCCTGAGAAAAATTTGTCTATTTTCATCAATTAAATCACTATTAATAAATTTAATATAAATTGCATCATCTGAGTTTTTATCAATTAAAGTTTCTTCCATTTTAAAAATTAAAGGATTTAATATAATAATAGCTTTACCTGAATTTTGTGAAATTGCACTTTTACTTATATTGACTATAGTATTTTTCCCTGAACAAATAGTTTGACAAAAATTTGCAATTCTAGTATTATTAATTGAAAGAACTGAAATTAAAGGAGTTAAATCATTTTCATCTTTTTTTTTACAAGTATATAATCCAAATGCAATTGATTTAGATTTTTTATTTAAATTAATTTGAAATTCAGATGTTGTTAAAATTGAATTTCCTTTATCTTGATATACAATATCACAATCTTCTAAATTTAAAATAGAACCTTGATATAAAACAAATAAATTAGAAGATTTTTTTTCAATATTATTTTCATTATCATTTAATATTATTTTAACTTGTGAAATTTTAACAGCATCAATATCTTCATTTCTATTATTAATATAAATATAAATTGAACTTTGATTAATTTCAATACAACTTCCAATTTGTCCTTTAATTTTAATAGGTTTGGTAATAGTTAAAGAATTAAAAGTTAAAGTTGTATCAGGAAGAAAAATCTCTTCATTTAATTGAGCATGTTCAATTTTATATTTATAATAATAACTAATATTTTTATTATTTCCTTCTTCAAAATTTTCATTTAATACTATCGATGGAAGAGAATAACGAATTTGACTTGTAAATTCTTCTTCTTCACAATCATCAAATAATGAATTATCTGTTATATCATTAATTATAAACGTTTGTTTTTTTGTTATTTGAGATATATCTTTAAATGAACATTCTTCTTGTTTATGTAATTTTATTTTTTTTTCTTTTTCTTTTTCTTTTTCTTTTTCTATATATTTTTCTATTGGATTATCTATTATTGATTGAAGAGTTTTTGTGTAAAAATTATATTTTGTTATGTCTGATTTTTTAAATGAAGAATTTATGTTTTGATTTTTAGATTTTATTACTCTTTTTTCATCTAAAAAACTCTTTACTAAAGTTTGACGAATATTTGATTTTTTTTCAGGATTTTGATTTTCTGGATTTGTGTTTATCATTTTTAAAAAGCTTTTATTTTTTCTAATTTTTATTTTTTATTATTTAATTGAATTATCTAAATTCTTTTTTTTGTTTATTTTTTTCTTTTTAAAAAGATTTTATATTCTTTTCTATAAGAAAAATTGTATTTATAATAATTTTAATTTAAATATTTTAATTAAATATCTATAGTTAAATTTGTTAAATATGCTTTGCTAATGCAAAACCAATTTTTTTATTATCTCTGTCAAAAATATTATAATACTTTTTTAAAAAGGGTAAACCTAAAATAATAGTTTGACCATTATTATTCATATTATCAATTTGCATAATAGCACTTAAGCAATTATCATTATAACTTAAAGTATCAGGAATTTTTAAAATATAAAAATTAGGTTCTAAAATAAATTCAACTCCACTAATTTTAATAATTAAATTTTTTAATAGATTAATATTATTACAGTTAAAATCAACTTGTAATTTTTTATCTAATTTATTATAAATGTCACTAGGAGCTGCAATCATAGAAGTACCAGTATCAATAATTCCAGAACAGATATTATTATTATTTTCACAATCAATAATAATTTCATTATCATATTTAATAGAATCTATTTTAATTTCCCAATAATTTTCAGATATAACATCACACCAAGTAATTTTTCCTATAAAATTATTATTATCAATTCCTCCTATATTTAAAGAAGAATTTTTATTATCATTTATATTAAAATAAAAAGAAAATAATCTTTTGTTTATTTTCTTTTGTTCAAATAACATTTCTATAAAATTTGCTTGTTTATTTATTGACAAATAAGTAAAACTTAAACCTATAATTCCATCAAAAGAAACTTGAGAAAAAGGAATTGAACTTAATTCATAAGCTTCTAATAATATAATTTGATTAGCACATAAAACTTTATTTCCTAAACAAATATTTTCATAACTTAAATAATTTTTAATTCTTCCTGTTCCGAAATTAACATAAATTTTATCTCTTTCTTTAGGATTTCTAATTAAATCATTCACAAATTCATCAATATGAAATATTTGTTTATAAGTTTTAGAAGCGGATGAATTATATTTTTTTTTATTTTCACATCCTTCATTCAAACATAAATTTGATGTAACTATTATATTTGCAGAACCTGTATCAAAGAGAAATTCAAATTCTTGAGGTGGATTTCCTATTATTATTTTTCCTGAATATTCTGTTATTTTTTTATTTAATATTTCATTATATGAATTTTGATTTTTTGGTTTTAAAAATGAATTCTGGAGAAATATTAATTCTTTACTAGATATTTTTTTCGGGTTTAATGTTAATTTTATTGAGTTTTCACTTTTTGATAATATTATTATTAAAGGAATAGTTATTATTAAATTTATTCTAGATAATACTTTTTTTTTATTCATTTATTCCGTTTAATTTTTTAAAATTAAAAAAATAAAAAAAAAACAAAACAATTTAAACAAAAAATAATAATTATTAGAAAAAAATATAAAACAAAAAAACAAAAAATAATTTAACTTTCACCTCCATTTTCATCTTCTTCATTATTATCTTTTAATGAAGGAAACCAGCTTAATTCTTTTTTTTCAATAGTTTCCATAACATAAGAATTAATAGCATTAGTTTCTTGAATATCAACGAATCTAAGACCAAGTATATAATCAACATAAGTCCACAAATTATGAACTTTAGTAATATGATCTTCAAATTTTTGTCCATTTTTTTCACAAGAGACTTTATCAATACCACAAATGAAGCAAATTTCATTTTTATCTTTTTCAATTTTTTGTTCTTTATTCCTTAATTCAGAGAAAGCTTCAATAATAATACCAAAGATCATTCCTTGTAACATGACAGTTTGACTAATAAAATAAACCATTTCATAGAAAAATCTTGCGAGATAATAACTTTTATTTAAATTATAAGATCTAGCACTCATTCTATCAGCAATTCCACCATCAAATCTCATTCCATAATCCATATGAGTCGCAAAACAATATGCTAATGTTCCACATTCACTTTCTATATGTGATGGCTCAGTATATACTGAACCTATTAAATCATTTAAATATTCAAATCCTTCTGGGTAATTATGTGGCATTTTTGAATCTATTGCTCTCATGAAATCTTCTTCAAATTTAAAAAATGCAACCGCAGCTAAACATAAATTTATCACTACACTTAAATAAAATACTGCTCCTAATTGATTTATTTTAACTGTCATTGATGTTAAAAGATTTCTAAGAGTTTGACTTAAGTTAAATATTATAAATAATTGAAGAATATATATGAAATATATTCGAAGGAAAGATGCACATGCTGATAAGATTATATTCCATATAAATGCAAATAATTTATTCTTTCTTATTAATACTATATATGCTGCTTTTATTTTGTCTCCTGTAGTTAATTCTATTTCCTTATTATCTTCATCTTCATCACTTTTTTGCTCATATTCTTTTATCATTTTCTGACATTCTGTCATATAAAGAAGTTTATATTTTGCTATTAACCATAATATTATACATATTGAATTAAATGCTAAGTTTATTATTCCTAAATCTTTTAATATGAAATTTATTTTGTCTTCTCCATATAATACATCTCCTTCTCCTTTTAATACACATAACATTATTAAATTTATTGATAATGTGATTAAAAATGCAAAAACTTCTAAATAATAAAAGTTAATATCATTAATTATTTTAATTATAAAATTTGCTTTTCCAGTTTGTTGTCTATATTTAATTTCTTCAAAGAAATTATCGCATCTTTCCATAAGAGAAAATAATTTAGTGTATCTATCACTTCTATCAACATTATCAGTAAAATCTTCTTTTGATATTTTAGATAATAAAGGAACAATAGGATTAATAGTGAAAATAACAGAAACTGGTTCTTCTTCATCTTCTTTATTAACAAAAACAGTTCTTGTTATACTTTCAAAGAAACTTACACAAAGAAATTGATCATAAAATTTAGCTTCTGCAATTGCAGCATTTGTTGTTTTATTTATTAATTTTATACTTTTATTATAATATGCTTTTGAAACTTGTTCTTCAGTAAACATTTCATATTTAAAATAAAATTCAAATACATAAGGATTTTTAAATCTAGTACTTTGACCTAACATTTTAAAATATTGATACATTCTATTTGCTAAAGCAAATTTATCATTTTCACCAAAATCCATATCATTGAAATATAAATCATTGAAGAATTTTTTCATTTCAGGATTAAAATTAAATATTCTTTTAATAACCATATTTTCATTATTATTGATATTATCTTTTCCTCCTTTATTATTAGAATTATTATTATTATTATCATTATCATCATCATCATCGTCATCTTTTTCATTTTCTTCAATATATAATTTATTCATAGTAGCAATAATAGAATCTAAAATAGCACCAGGTAATAAAGTAGAAGCAATTTCAATAATTCCATTTGAAGGAGTTGAACTTTCTTCTAAAAATGCCATTAAAAAATCCATCATATCTTTTCTAATAACATAATTTAAATCACTTTCAAAAGAATCATCTATTAATAATTTATTTATTTCATTTAAAAAATTAGCAAAAAGACATTTACTTTTTTTTTCATTTGTAAAAACTTTTGCTAAATTTTCACTTGAAGTTCCTTGAATAGTTTCAATTAAAAATTCTAAAATTACAAAGTAAATATCATAAAAATATTCATCTGGATTATCTCTTTTACTCATCCATTGAGATAATAATATTATTTTACCTAAAACACTTAATAAATATTCAAAGACTGATGCTTTTCTAGTATAAATCCCACTTATTCCATTTCCATTTGTTTCTGTTGAAACTTGAGATCCAACTGAAAAAATTGTTCTTCTTTTATGAGTATAAAATTCATCATTTTCTTCATTAGCATTATTTTTTTTTCTTTTTTGTTTTTTTATTTTTAAATGATTCTTATATCTAACAATAACATCTTTTTCACTTGTTTCTGTATTATTAAAAAATAAAGTTTGAAAATGAGGATTATGTTCTTCACAGAAATATTTCATTATTTTAATATGCATAATTGAATTATAATATTCATTTCTATTTTCATATCCATTAAAATTAATTTCTTTTAAAATAACATAAATAACACTTGAAGTGAAAGAATCAACTAAACTATTAAAATTAAATAAAGGTTCTTTTTCATCATTATTATCTTCAATTTCTTCAAAAGTTTCTTGAATTTCACAAGTATGATATTGAAGTAATCTTAATAAAAACCATAAAACAGTTTCTTTATATTTTTGTCTTTGAACATTATTAAAAAATAATATGCATTTACATAATAACATTCTAAAATTTGTATTATAATGTGTACTTGTTTCCCCTAATGCTTTTATGAATGAACCTGTATCAATATTACTTTTCATATTAAAATAATGAAATATTAAACTAAATATATCTTGTTCATATTGAGTTTTATATCTTCCTTGCTTTTTAAATTTCGATATCATACTTTTTTTCTTTTCATCATCAAACATTTCATTTTTTTTCTCAAATAAATCTTTATAACCTTCTACTCTAGGAAATTGAATAAAATTTTGAGTATGAGATGTAAATATTTGACTTATATTTGCATAGTTTAAAAATTCAAAATTTTCATCACTCATTCTTTTAATATCAAAATTTACTCTTTCTTCATCATTTTTTGGATTTTTTATTTTATTCTTTTTTTCCTTTTTTAAATATCTTTTATCAAATCCATTTTTTTTTTCTCTTTTTTTATTTTGATCATGATTAATTTTATCAGGATTAATTAATTCAACTAAATCATAATGTCCTTTAAATTTATTTCTAAAAAATATTTTTTTATTTGAAGATTCATTACTTTGAAAAACTTCAGGTCTGGAATAAATATATTGTTTTAATTCAAGGAAATAATAAATAATTTCATATAAAGAAATACAATTATAACCTGAAGAATCAAAAATTAAACTAGAAAATTTAGAAAAATAAACAACAACACTTTTAACAACAGCTTCTAAATATCTTTTAATTTTAACTTTATCAGTAGTCATAGTTAAAACTCCTTGAAAATTTAATAATTCATATTTAACAACATTAGCTTCATTTTCAAGTCCAATTAAACCAGAATAACTTCCACTTTTAACTAAAAATTCAAAAAATTTATGATATTTAGGATTTTCAATTATTTCATCTCTTTTTTCTGGTTTAAAATCATTTATTAAAGCTGAAGCAAAATAATTTGTATCTTTTGTATCTATTAATGTTTCTAAATAACATTTTCTATAATATTCTAATAATTCTGTTCTTAATGATATATTTATTGTTTTTGCATATAATATTCTTTTTAATTGATCTTTTCCTGTTATATTTTCTAAAAAGTCTCTTTCTTCTACTATTTTCTTTGAATTACATAATTGATTTACTAT
>JAEEGK010013476.1_pt1 | contig 18415 bp, 13 predicted proteins | sample 8958771 | NCBI WGS metagenome assembly JAEEGK01 (sample SAMN16246547, study PRJNA631951) | gut metagenome | biome: gut microbiome; feature: rumen; material: SC-attached | host: Bos | place: Iran: Karaj | collected 2018-10
CCTTTCCGCCTTTCTGCACGGCGCTCTTAAAGAACTCCTGCTGATGGCGCAGGAACACCTCTTTCTTGTCGGTTCCAGCCTTCAGGGCACCGATGCTGGTTCTTACGTTGTCGCGGATGTTCTTGGCAAAGCGGTGCAAGCCCAGTGATGACTCCACCTGCACACCCTGCGAACTGCCCACCTCGAGTGTGGTGCCTACGCCACCCTGAAAGTCAGGATAGGTCGATCCGTAGATGGGCGATATATTGTCGTAGTTCTCTTTCGTGAAATACAGAGAACCGATTTTGTCAAGTTCTGCACCGAAATAGTCAGCCAGAATCACATTCAGTTTGGTATATGTGCTTTCAGGAATGGTATAGTTCCATGTGCTACGTACGGGCGATGGCTCGAAGTAGTAGCTGCTGTTACGCCCCATCTCGTGATAGTCGGCGTAGATGTTGGGATACCACTCATGATAATAGGCTGCACGGGCCTTGCTCTCGGGATGCACCAGCGAGAACCAGTCGCGGTTCAGGTCGGCATAGAAGTGGTTGCCACGTAGCGGCGTGAAACTCTGTGTATGCTCTATGTCGAGTGCATCGTCCACGGGCGGGATGGAGTGGAACGAGTTATAATACTGTGCTGCTCGCTCACGTCCGTCGGGGTTCAGTGCCGGCTCAATCAGTATCACGGCGTCGCCCAGACGTTTTACGATGTCGGCATCCTGTGTAGCCACGAAGTAATAGGCAGCCAGAACCGATGCGTCGGTACCTGCCAGTTCTCCACCGTGTACGTTATAGCCCAGCTGGATGATCACCTTCTGATCGTCGTAGTTGGCGGGGAATCCATAATTGGGATCCACCAGTTTCACGTGGTTCTGTCGGATGCTTTCCAGATTCTTAATGTTCTCTGGTGTAGAAATATGTAGGATTACATATTCGCGGTTTTCATGGGAGTGGCCTATGACCTTCAGTTGTGCGCGGTCTGATAGTTGGTCAAGCAGGCGGAAATACTCTACTACCCTGTCGTATCTTACGAGTTCCGAACCAATGGGGAAACCGAAGAAATCCTCGGGTGTTGGTATCGATGGGTTAAATTTGCTGTTACTGCCGAAGTAATACTCGGAATTATTGTTCACTGCCCAGGCTCCATTCAATGCCAGGCTTACTACCAATGCTATTGCTACTACTAATCTTTTCATATCCTTTTCGTTTTGTTTGTTTCTTACCTATTATTATATATACACTACCTTTCATGGTCATTGCCATCATCATCTGGCAACGACAACCATTCTCCTGCATCTGCATTCGCATTCGCATCTGATTCATTGTTTTCATTTTCTTACCTTATTTAATTATACATAATGTTAATTTCAAATTCGTCGGCAAGTTCAGTGCAAGCCGAGTGCAATCGAATGTATTCGAATTGCCGAGGCGCCGCCTGAACTCGCAGTTGCAACTTGTTTGCGACTGCAAAGGTACGGCGATTCCCGCACCCCCACAATCCCAATCATGGGGCATTCCGCATACCACATCTATGGTATTTCCACCAAAATCACCCTAAAAAGCCCCATTTTCGGACAAAAAAAGCCCCGTCACTTCGCAGCAACGGGGCCATTTTCGCGTATCTGAGCGCGGATTTTTACACTAAGCTTTACTGTTTTTCTCCCTGATATGCTCCTCGTATTCGGCCAACTCTCGCTCGCCGATGTGAGCCAGTCCGTAGTGCTCGTCGTGCTGCGAGAAGTCGAGACCCACCTTTTCACTATAGGCCGACACGCGCATCGGGATGAGGCTGTCGATGAGCTTATAGCCTATCCAGCTCATGGCGAAGGTATAGGCAAACACGATGACGATGGCCAGCAGGTGGTACAGGAAGATGACGAAGCCCTCCCATGTACCGGCTATCAATCCCTCCTGAATGAAGATACCCGTGAGCACCGTACCGAAGATACCACCCGTACCATGCGTGGGGAACACGTCGAGCGCATCGTCGATGTTCGAGTGCGAACGCCAGTACACAGCCACGTTACAGATCAGCGTGATGACGAAGGCTATGAAGATACTCTGACCCACCGTCACATAACCTGCCGACGGCGTGATGGCCACCAATCCTACCACACAACCCACGGCGGCACCCATGGCCGACGGCTTACGGCCGCGCAGACAGTCGAAGAATATCCATGTCATCATGGCCGTGGCCGATGCGGTGTTCGTGTTCAGGAACGCCTTGATGGCCTGCCCGTCGGCATGGAGCGACGATCCGGCGTTGAATCCAAACCAGCCCAGCCACAGCATGGCAGCACCCAGCAGCACGAAGGGAATGTTAGCCGGCTCGCTCTTACGTGTCTCTGCCTTACGCCTTCCCAGGAAGATGGCACCTGCCAAGGCTGCCACACCCGATGAGGCATGAACCACGATACCACCGGCAAAGTCTATGACACCCCATTTCATAAACAATCCCTCCGGATGCCACGTCATGTGGGCCAGCGGGCAATAAATCACGAAGAAGAAGAACATCATGAAGAACATGTAGGCCGAGAAACGCACACGCTCGGCAAACGATCCCGTGATCAGCGACGGTGTGATGATGGCAAACTTCATCTGGAACAGGGCGAACAGCGCCAGCGGAATCGTGGCACCACCCAGAATATTGCCTGCCGGAGTGGTATACACCTCCGCTCCCACGCCATGAAACATCAGGAACGTCAGCGGATTGCCTATCACGCCACCGATGTCATCGCCGAAACACAGCGAGAAACCAATCACTACCCATAGCACCGAAATCAGTCCCATGGCAATAAACGACTGCAACATGGTACTGATCACATTCTTCGCGCCCACCATGCCGCCATAGAAGAACGAGAGTCCCGGTGTCATCATCAGCACAAAGATCGTGGCCGTAATCAGCCATGCCACATCGGCAGCCGAGATCACAGACCAGTCGCACTCAAACGTGGGCTCACCCACAAACACACCTGCCACGGCTATCAGTGTCATAGCCGTCATCAGGATAATCCAACGTTTCTTAATCTTCATAAGTCTAAAAAATTTTTGTGCAAAGTTACTACTATTTGCCATGATTCAGCAAATAATCCTGTCACTTTGCTTACAAAAAACTTCCCAAACTTACGGATTGTAATGTATCAAGCTGCGATTGCTTTCATTTTATTATCATTCCAAACGCAAATGATAACAATCTGTTACAAATACCGCTTCTAAACTTATATATAGAATTCCGACGAGTCCACCAGTCCGGCGCGCAGGGCATATTTTATCACCTCGTGCGCGGTGTTCACGCCCAACTTGCGGAATATGTTCTTGCGGTGGGTGGTAATGGTGTGAATGCTCGAGAACCTCTCCTCGGCTATCTCCTTGGTGGTCTTTCCCTGGGCAATGGCCTTCACAATCTCCGTCTCCGTCTCCGTCAGCACACTAGGGCGCTCCTCCTCTTCCTGCTGCTGACTGATAATCACCTCCAGGGCACGCTGACTGATAAAGCGCTCATGACGCTGTGCAGCCTTCAGGGCCTCGCGTACATCTCTTAATACACCATCCTTGAACACCACACTGAACTGATGCGATGAGTAAACCACTCGGCGCAGGAATGCCGGCGTGAGTTCATCGCTGATCAGTATCCACTGCGACAGGACGAAACGCTCACCGATAATGAGCAGCTGGTCGGCATCGGCTATGTCGAACAGCGTAAAGTCGAGCAGCACGATGGCATTCTCATGCTCCTTCAGCAGTTCTACCAGTCCGGCCTTGTCGGTGGCCTTATGAACTACATGACCCTTCTCCTGCCCTATCAGGCTCTCCAGTGCGAACCTCGTCAGTTCCTGATTGTCTGCCAATATATACTGTCCCATATCAGTTAAGTTTCTAATCTCGGGGGACAAAATTACTACTTTTGCACCAATGCACCAAATTATTCCTAAAATTTATGCCTCCACAGTATATTTATTGAATAGAAATGCATATTTTTGCATTTTTATGTTAATCTGATATAAAAAGCAGGCCTTAAAAGTACAACTTGGCAGAATTTTTCCTATATTTGCGGTAACCAACGAACAAAGGAGGATCTGCTTATGTCAACTAAAAACGAAATTAAGAACGAGAACCCTAAGACCAACGACAAGATCATTGAGTCCAGTGCCCAGAAACAAATGCCATCCATTTGGTATACCTAACGAAATGATAGCGCGACACCCTCAAAAGAGTGCCGCGCTTTTATTTTGATGTCGAAATTGGGAACAAAAATGTCCCAATTCTCATCCGTTAACAAAAAAACTTCAATAATTCTTTGAGTTTTTAAGGAATAACTTTACTTTTGCACCGTGATTAGGAGATAATATATCCTTATTTAACGAAATGTGTTTTTTTAAAAAAAAGGAAAAGTTATGAAAAAGCTAATGATGATTGCTGCCATGTTGGTAGCTACAGTAAGTGCTAGTGCACAGTTTGAACCCGGAACATTCTCTATCCAGCCAAAGGTTGGTATCAACCTCGCTAAGGTGAGCAACATGGCTCCTATTGGTGCTGGTGATTACAAGCTCGATCGTTCTCTGCTCGGCGGTGCAGTACTGGGTGCTGAGGCTGAGTATCAGATTGCAAAGCCATTCAGTGTAGCTGCCGGTCTGCTGTTCTCTATGCAGGGATGCCAGTGGCAGGACGATGACTTTAAACTTGGTGATGAGAAGATTGAGGTTAAGGACACCAAGATCGCCCTTAACTATCTGAATCTTCCTGTTGTAGCCAACTTCTACCTCTTCAAGGGCTTTGCTGTGAAGGCTGGCGTACAGTTCGGCTTCCTCTGCAGCGCCAATGCTCAGACTACTCAGAAGATTGGTAGTACTACAACAAAGTATGATGAGAGCGTGATGGACCAGTGCAACAAGGTTGACATCTCAATCCCCGTTGGTGTGTCTTACCAGGTTCCCACTATCCCCATCTACATCGATGCTCGTGCCAACTTCGGCGTGACCAAGATCGTTAAGGACAAATATGCTGATGGTGACAACAGCAAGAACCAGGTATTCCAGCTGACCGTTGGTTACAAGTTCAAGCTCTAAGACAATCTATTAACTTCTAAAATAAGGCCCCGCCACGAAATTAATCATCGTGACGGGGCCTTTCATAATGAATGGGGACAGGCCGCTATGCTCCTACGCATGATGTGGCGCCCAGTGCAGTGAGTATCGCCGTAGCGATCGATGCAATCAACTGCACGATAAACTTTGCGGTTTCTTTCTTCGTCATGATACAAATTTTTAAAGGGTTAAAAATTTAGTGAGGAGAGGGGAGAAGCTAGAAGCTAGAGAAATGTACCGTAGGTGCTCTAATGGCTTCGCTAGCTATTCTCTCACCTCTCACCTCTCACCCCTCACCTCTGCTTATTCGCCTGTGCCAGGCTGCTCTGCAGCCGTAGCTACAGCGAACGAAGAAATCGGAATCTTCTCCTGGTAGGTACGCTTCTTGCCATCGATGGTCTTGTTCTTCGAGCTCACCACGTAAGCCGCCTTAAACGTACACTCCTTCTTCAGCATGCGGCTGGTCAACTCATCGCCCTTCGAGTTCTCAGGGATGAATCGCAGGTGCACACCCGCAATCAGGTTGTCGATACCCACGTTCAGCGATCCCTCCACGGTGTCAACCACCTTCTGACCATCACTCTCGATGGAGGGAGAGAATGTACCGAAGCCATCCAATTTCACGGGCTGACCCTGAGTCACCATCTCTTTCAGACAACTCACGATGTTCTGCAGTACCAAGACTGCCATCGAGTAGTCCACCAACTTGCCATGCTCACTGATGTGCTTGGCGAAACCCTTCAGGTTGAGAGGCTCCTTAGAGTCAGCCTCTGCGTAGTACTTGCCGTAAGCGGCGTTGTACTTGTTCTGATTCTTCCTGAGATTCACAGGAAATGCAATTACTTCACTTGCCATAATCTAGTTTAGTTTTTGTTTTTAAATGTTTAACTTATTGTTTATAATTCTCGTTTTGCTTTCTCAAAACTCGTTCCGTCTCGCTGGGCCCTTGCTAAACTTCCCTTGTTTCTCAATTGCTATGCAAAGATAGCTATTTTTTATGATATATGCAAGCATTTAAACAAGCCAATAGCACTTATAAACACTTATGATGACTTATAATGACTTATAGCCAAAATAATTGCTATTCTCTTTGGTATTCTCCCCGATTTTTAGTACCTTTGTAGTGCAATTAGAAATCTAAAATCAAATCACAACTATGGTACAGAAACAAACAACTTTCGGCAGGATGGAGCTGGCACAAGCCTATTTCCCATACTTGCAACCCCGATCAGCCTGGCACAAATTCCGAGCACTGATGCAGGATTATCCAGAGCTTTCTGGGTACGCCACGCAGAAACGAAGGACATTTCTTCCGTCAGAAGTAAACATTATTTATCAGACATTAGGGTACCCTTAAAAGTGCCCTATTTTAAGGCTTTTTAAGCCTTCGGACTTTAGACGGACTAAAGTCACACTTTACTCCGAGTAAACTTCCACTTTACTCGGAGTAAAATTTTACATTACTCCGTGTCCTCTATATGGCAGGGAATAACGCGGTCTATTTTTGTCAAAACAAACTCATGTTGGCTACTCAACTTTCCCACTTTCCCACTTTCCCACTAGGGACATCTACATTTTCAACTTTATACATTACCTAACTATAGAATTTATTATTATATATATATTATATATAATATATATATAATAATAAATTTAATATAACTAAATTAATAATTCTACTCTTACTTCTTACAAAACTCAAAAACCTTAATGTCCCTAGTGGGAAAGTGGGAAAGTGGGAAACTTCGACGAAGTCAAAGTGTCACTTTGGGAAACTTGATTCAACCAAATTTTGGGTTAGAGCTCCATTAAAAAATAAACTTGGGAGTATAGAATGAGTGATTATGTAGCTTGGAGGTGGTTTTCTAAAGAAAATCACCTTTTTATTTGCTGATTTCAATAAATTCCATTATCTTTGCATTCAACAATGAATAGTTAAAACAAGAATTAATGATAAACATAAGAAAACTTGAAGCAGAGTTGTGGGAATCTGCTGATTTGCTGCGTCAGGGCAGTAAGCTAACAAGTAACCAGTATTGCATGCCTGTGCTTGCCCTGCTATTCCTGCGCTATGCTTATAGTAGATATAAGATGGTTGAAGCTGAGATTTTACAGAGTCGCCCCATGCGAGGTGGGCGAGTGATGCCTGTAGAACCCAGCGACTTTGCTGCCAAGAGTGCCCTCTATCTTCCAAAAGAAGCTCAGTTCGACTATCTGGTGAATCTGCCAGATAACATCATCGCTGCTGGATTAAAAAACAAGGATGGTAACGATATCAACTCCTTAGGCGAGGCTGTGAACAATGCCATGCAATTGGTGGAAGACCAGAGTGAGCAGCTCATTGGTATTCTCCCCAAGACCTACACCAGTTTCTCTGATGAACTGCTGCGTGAGTTGCTGCGTATCTTTAATAACAAGACCATCGATGAGGTAGGGGGAGATGTGATAGGTCGCATCTACGAATATTTCCTTTCTAAGTTTGCCAAGGCAGTAGCCAGCGACGATGGTGTCTTCTTCACGCCTAAGTCATTGGTAAAGATGTTGGTGAATGTACTGGAGCCCAAACAGGGCGTGATGCTCGATCCTGCCTGTGGTAGTGGTGGAATGTTTGTGCAGACGGGTGATTTCGTGAATGCGTCAGGCTTCAATGCCAATACCAACATGACCTTCTTTGGTCAGGAGAAAGTGGAGTATAATGCCCAGCTCTGTCTGATGAATATGGCTGTGCATGGACTGAATGGAAAAATCGTTTCAGGCGACGAAGCCAACTCTTTCTATCACGATGCCCACAATCTGGTAGGCAAGTGCGACTATGTGATGGCTAATCCGCCTTTCAATGTGGATAAGGTAAAAGCTGAGTCAGCTTCTGCAGCAGGTCGTCTGCCATTCGGATTGCCTGGTGTGAATGCTAAGACTAAAGAGATTGGTAATGCCAACTATCTCTGGATCAGCTATTTCTATGCTTACCTGAATGATCATGGACGTGCCGGATTTGTGATGGCAAGTTCTGCTACGGATAGCGCCAACAAAGATAAGGACATCCGCGAAAAACTCGTTAATACAGGCGATGTTGATGTGATGGTAAGTGTGGGTAATAACTTCTTCTATACGCTCTCCCTGCCTTGTTCATTGTGGTTTTTCGATCGCAACAAAAATGAAGCTATCCGCGATAAGGTGCTCTTTATCGATGCCCGAAACTACTTTACCGTAGTTGATCGTACGCTGAATGAATGGACGGAGTGGCAGCTTCGCAATCTGCAAGCCATCGTGCATCTGTATCGTGGTGAGAAGGATAAGTATCAGCAATTGCTCGAAGACTATAACAAAGCCGTTGATGAAGCCGTTGCAGCATTAAAAGAGCAAGGACAGCCCTTCAGCGATCTTATTGACAAAGATACACAAGCCCATTTCTGGGGTTTGATGGGATGGATTAATGATGCAGGACATGACTATGCGGAACTGAAGCAGAGAGTGGAAGACCAAATAGGGCAGACTAAAGCCTGTGCTAAATCTGCAGAGAAATTTATAGAAAAGCGCAAGGTGAAAGCCATGCGACAGGCTGGTGATAACTTCATCGAGTTCCTGAATGAATTCCTTACTCTCATTAATGAGCGCGAGTGGCTGGTGTCGAAATTTGGCGAGGATGGCCAGTATCAGGATGTGCTGGGACTCTGCAAGATAGCCACCATTCAGGAAATAGCAGAAAAGAACTACTCACTGACGCCTGGCGCCTACGTGGGCGTAGCAGAGCAAGAAGATGATGGCGTAGATTTCCATGAGCGTATGAATGAGATTCATGCAGAATTGGCAAAGCTGAACCAAGAGGCTAACACTCTGATGAAAGAGATCCAAAAATCATGGGAGGAGCTGAAATGAACGAAATAGAAAAGAGCATGCAGACGCAATCTCTGATACAAGACCTGCGTCAGATTATTGAGCAAGCGCGTGGTCATGTGGCAGCTACTGCCAACTATGCCCAAACCATGATGTACTGGCATATAGGCGAGCGCATTAATCGTGAAATCCTTGGGAATCAGCGCGCTGAGTATGGTAAGCAAATTGTGTCGGCAGTGTCGACACAATTACAAGCAGAGTATGGCAAGAAGGGATTTGAACCTCGTAGTATATGGCGAATGATGCAATTTGCTCAAGAATTCCCTGATGAACAAATTGTCGCGACAGTGTCGACACAATTATCATGGTCACATGTTATTGAAATATTGCCATTAAAAGACAATATTCAACGCGAATTTTATCTTACCCTTGCTGCCTCAGAAAAATGGAAAGTCCGTCAACTTCGCAAAGAGATTGATGGTATGCTGTTCGAACGTACAGCAATAGCCAGTAAGCCTGACGAACTTGTTAAAAAGGAACTATCTACTTTGCGCGATGATAACGTGATGTCGCCAGACTTAGTTTTTAAAAGCCCTTATTTCTTGGAGTTTACAGGATTAAAAGGCATGTATAGTGAGAAGAGTCTGGAGGACAGTCTTATTGCCCATCTGGAACAGTTTATTGTAGAACTGGGTAATGGCTTTAGCTTTGTGGCTCGTCAGAAGCGGATGATTATTGATGGAGAAGATTTCTTTCTCGACCTGTTGTTCTATCATCGCCGCCTTCATCGCCTCATTGCAATTGACCTTAAATTAGGTCGCTTCAAGGCGCAATACAAGGGCCAGATGGAGCTATATTTGCGATGGTTGGAGGCCAACGAAATGGAACCAGGCGAAGAAACCCCGCTCGGACTTTTGCTTTGCACGGAGGGCAGCGAAGAACAGATAGAATTGCTGCAACTCGACAAGTCGGGTATCAAAGTAGCTCAGTACATGACAGAACTTCCACCACGCGATGTCCTAATGCATCAGATTCAGAAGTCATTGGAGGCTGCAAAAGCTCGATTTGATAATTATATTGAGGAGGATGAGGCATGAGTGAGTGGAAGAAAGTGAAATTGGGAGAAATATCTTCAGCCATACAGACGGGACCCTTTGGTTCGCAATTACACCAATCAGATTATTCAGACATAGGTGTTCCTGTTGTTATGCCCAAGGACATCATAAATGGTTGCATTGATGAATCAACTATAGCACGCGTGGAAAACCATCATGTGGAAAGATTGTCTCGTCACAAAATATCTGAAGGTGATATTCTTTACGCCCGCAGAGGTGATGTTGGTAAGTGTGCATATACCGTATTTGAACAACAAGGGTGGTTGTGTGGAACAGGTTGTTTACGAGTAACTATTGATAAGGAGAAAGCTCTTCCGAAATTTGTCTTCTTTCAATTACAAAAGCGTGAGACAATTGGATGGGTCGAGAAACACGCTATTGGTGCAACAATGTTGAATCTAAACACGTCCATATTAAGTGACGTTCCTATTGTATTGCCATCTCTCTCAATTCAGCAACGCATTGCAACCATCCTCTCTCGTTACGACTTTTTGATAGAAAACTATCAGAAGCAGATAAAGCTATTGGAGGAAGCAGCGCAGCGTCTTTATAAAGAATGGTTCGTTGATCTCCGCTTCCCTGGCTACGAAAACACAAAGATAGTCGATGGCGTTCCAGAAGGCTGGGAGAAGAAAAAAATATCAGAAGTATGTGATACAATAGGTGGAGGAACCCCATCTACGAAAGTTCTGTCTTATTATGAGAATGGTACCATAAGTTGGGTTACTCCAACCGATATTACTAAAAATAATAGTTTGTGTCTATTAAGTACAGAGAAGAAAATAACTAAAGAAGGTTTAGATCATAGCTCTGCTAAGATGTTGCCAGCAGAGACCATTTTAATGACCAGTAGAGCAAGTGTTGGCTTCTTTGGAATCTGTGACTTTGAAGTATGCACTAACCAAGGTTTTATTTCATGTGTACCATTTGATAATAACTTTCAAATGTATCTCCTGTATAACTTGATGAATAGAGTCGAGGAAATTCGAATAAAAGCTGGCGGTTCTACCTATTTGGAGATTAGCAAAAGTGTTTTTCGTAATTTCGATATAATATGCCCAAAAGATGACCTCATTTGCTTATTCCAAAAAGAGGCTCATCAACTATTAGAAAGAATGAGGATGATTTGCAAACAAATCCACCTCCTGACAGAGGCCCGAGATCGCTTGCTGCCTAAGTTGATGAGTGGCGAGATAGAAGTCTAAATAATTTGAAACGAAAACCTAAAACATATATGGCAAAGGACTATAGCGAAGACCAACTGATACAGAAAAGTACAGCCGAGTTCATGGAAACGGAACTGGGTTGGAAGAGCGTCTATGCTTTTGACCAAGAGACATTAGGCGCGAATGGTACGCTGGGACGAAACGGATACCACGAAGTGCTGCTGACACGCCATCTTGGGCAAGCCCTGAAGCGACTGAACCCCTGGCTGACGGATAAGCAGCTGCAGGAGTGCATGGAGCGCCTGTCGGAGCATATGAGCAGTCAGACGCTGATGCAGATCAACGAGCAGAAGTATCAGCTGATTCGTGATGGCATACCAGTGACTCGCACCAAAGCGAATGGCGAGACGGAAGAGGTACGTGCCAAGGTAATCGACTTCGCTTCGCCAGAAAAGAATGAGTTCCTTTGCGTGAGGGAGTTGCAAGTGCATGGTGCCTTGTATCGTCGCAGAGCTGACATCGTGGGTTACGTGAATGGCATACCCTTGCTGTTTATGGAATTGAAGAACCACAATGTAGAGGTGGTGGATGCCTTTAATAAGAACTATCGCGACTATCTGGATACCATCCCTCAATTGTTCTATCACAATGCCTTCATCATGTTCAGTAATGGCAAGGAAGCTCGCGTGGGAACGATTGATTCGAAATGGGAATTCTTCCATGAGTGGAAACGACTGAAGGAGGAAGATGCAGGCAACATCAAACTACCCACCATGTTGAAGGGTGTCTGCTCGAAGGAGAACTTCCTCGACCTGCTGGAGAACTTTATTCTCTATGATCATAGTGGAGGTAAGATAGCCAAGATTCTGGCTCGTAACCACCAATATCTGGGTGTAAACCAAGCCGTAGAGAAATATAAGAATCGTGAGTTGCTGGATGGAAAACTGGGTGTGTTCTGGCATACACAGGGTAGTGGTAAGAGCTATTCCATGTTGTTCCTGGCCCAGAAGATTCGCAGGAAGTTTGCAGGCTCGCCTACATTCTTGGTTCTGACTGATCGCGAAGAACTGAACAAGCAAATCAGTGATACGTTTGAGAATTGTGGCCTGCTGGGTAATGTAAAAGCTAAGGCGTTTATCGCCAGCAGTGGTGAAGACCTGAAAGCGAAACTGAAGGGTAATCCCTCGTTTATCTTCTCGCTGATTCAGAAATTCAATGATCCCAATGCTGATCCCATCTATCCTGACCACGACATCATCGTGATTAGCGACGAGGCACATCGTACGCAGAACGGTATCTTTGCTGACAACCTGATGCATATTCTGCCAACGGCTCATCGTATAGGCTTCACAGGTACACCATTGCTATCGAATGATAACATCACAGCACGTACTTTTGGTGGATATGTGAGTATCTATGACTTTAAGCGAGCCGTAGAGGATAAAGCCACAGTGCCCCTGTATTATGAGAATCGGGGAGAGAAGCTTCAGGACCTGAAGAATCCTGAAATCAATGATGAGATAGCTGCCGCTTTGGAAATGGCTGGCGATCTGGATGCTTCGCAGTTGGCTAAACTGGAACGTGAGTTTGCCAAGGAGGTACATCTGCTGACAGCAAGGAAGCGTCTGCGCATTGTGGCTCAGGATTTCGTACGCCATTACACAGATCTCTGGACATCAGGAAAAGCGATGTTCGTAAGTTACAACAAGGTGACTTGTGTTCGTATGTATGACTATGTGCAGGAGTATTGGCAGAAGGAAATCAAACTCTTGGAGGAAAAGATATCGAAATGTGATTCACAACAGGAAGTGCAGGAGATGCAACGCAAGCTGGAGTGGATGAAGACTACTGAGATGGCAGTGGTGGTATCGCAAGAGCAGAACGAGATACAGACCTTCCAGAAATGGGGACTTGATATCAAGACGCATCGCGAGAAGATGGAGAAACGCGAACTCGATAAGGAGTATAAGGATGATAATTCGCCTCTGCGTATTGTCTTTGTATGTGCCATGTGGCTCACTGGTTTTGATGTGAAGACACTATCATGTCTCTACATCGACAAACCCATGAAAGCCCATACGCTGATGCAGACCATTGCGCGAGCCAACCGTGTGGCAGAAGGCAAATCGAACGGCTTGGTGATTGACTATATCGGCATCGTAAAAGCTCTGCGTCAGGCTTTGGCAGACTATACGGCAAATCCAGGTGGTGATGGTGGTGAAGTGCCTACCGTAAAAAAGGAAGAACTCATCAAACAAGTATTGGAAACTATTGCAGCTGCTACGTATTATCTGAAAGAGCATGACTTCGATTTGGATGTTCTGATACGTGCTGAGAACTTCATTAAATTGGATTATCTGCTGGAAGCAGCGAATGCGATGTGTGAGACGATAGAGACTCGCAAGACATTCGTTACTTATGTTACTACACTCCTGAAACTCTGGAAATATTTGGATCGTGAGGATATCACGCAAGAGATGAAACAGCAGAAAGATGCCCTCGAAGCTATCTATAAGGAGTTGCAGAAGAAGCGCCAGCATGCTGATATCACAGACCTGAGCATAGCAATCAACAATATTGTGAATGAGCACTTGGAGATTGATCCAACAAGGACTCATGATGATGGCCCAACACGTTTCGATATTAGCGGCATTAACTTCGAACTCTTGAGGCAGGAGTTTGCCAAGCGCAAAGAGAAGAACTTGATATTGAAAGATATTCAGGAGTTGATTCAGGAACGAATCGCAAAATTGTTGGCACAAAACCCATCACGCATCAACTTCTATGAGAAATATCAGGAGATTATCCGTGATTACAACAACGAGCAAAACAGGGCTACTATCGAGAAGACTTTCGATGAACTGATGAAGTTGTCGAACGCTCTGACTGAGGAAGAAAAACGCTATGTGCGCGAAGGCTTCGAGAACGATGAGCAGCTCTCGATGTTTGACATCCTGATGAAAGATAATCTGAGCAAAGAAGACATCAAGAAGATTAAGAAGGTGGCAGTAGAACTGCTCGACAAGATCAAGCAACAGTTGGCGGGTATGGATCATCCATTCGACAAGCCCAACACCAAGGCTACCATCATCATTACTATTCGCGATGTGCTCTGGCAGGAACTCCCCGAAAGCTATAGCGAGGAAAGCATCACACAATATCGCGATGCAGTATACAATTACGTCAGCCAGCACTACAATGGCGTAGCGTAAGAGACATTGATAATAACTAAAAACTTAAGATATGGATTACAAAGAGCATCATGAACTTAATAAGGAATTCCTTAAGATGTTTCCTTTGGAGAAATTAAAGGATATGACTATTGAGCAATATACGAATCTGAATAAATCTGATTCTTTCTGTTATTGGCTTGAGTTTAAATCTAAGATATTGGGTAGTGTTGGTGGTAGTAACTCATATAAATTTGGTATTTATCGATACAATCAGAAACCCAAAGACAACACCAGTTGTCTTTATGATGATAAATATACCTGGTGGGCATTTTTAGGTAATACGGCAAGCGAGGCTTTTGAAAAAGTAAAGAAGGCAGTTATACTTGCTGCTGAATCTGGAAGGGATGGTAATCTTAATGACATAGAGGCTATCAATAATGAAATAGGCCCCATGATTAAATGGAAGATTGCCTTTATCTATTCCAATGAAAAGATTATTCCATATTATAGCTTTGACAGACTTCGAGTTATTGGTGAAAAGATGGGAATGCCTATCGAAAAGAATACTACTATAGCAGATATTCAAAGGTTCTTGATTAATAAAAGAAATGGAAGAGACATACATGAATATGGTGAGAAGCTTGATGAAATATGGAAGGAATATGAGGCTCATTCAAAATTATGGATGTGGAATGGTGACGAGAATACATTCCAAAAGACTGAAATCCGCTGTGGATCATCTGCAAAAGGACAGCTTAAGTTTGAGACTTATAAGAATAAGAAGGAATTAAGCAATGACTATCAGAATGTAATAGGTAATGATGATATCTCGATTCCTTTGATGTATTGGCAGTTTCTGAAAGAAATGAAACAGGGCGACATTGTGGTCGTATTCTCAACAAGAAAAGAAAATGGATCACAATACCATTTACTTTATGGGTGGGGAAGAATCAAATCAGATGTGGAGATAGATTATTCTAATGAGAATCCCATGTCGAGAAATGTTGAATGGTGTTCGCAACGACCTTCTACTCCTATTATAGACAGAAATAATAAGAATGCGCTTTATATACACAAAATAGAAGGCGATAAGACTGCATACATTATGAATCTATTAAAGTATAATAAAAGTGATGGATATATGACTGATTCAAAGAATATCGATGAATACATTCAGTTGCTGAAATCGAATAAGAACTTGGTTCTTACCGGAGCACCTGGAACAGGCAAAACCTATATGGCAAAGCAGATAGCTAAGATACTTCTGGATGTTGATGATGACGATGAACTCCAGAAGGATAAACGTTATGGATTTGTTCAGTTCCATCCTTCTTATGATTATACTGATTTCGTAGAAGGCCTCAGACCTATTAGAGATAGTCAGGGTAATGTTGGTTTCATTCGTCAGGATGGCATCTTCAAGGCATTCTGCAAACAGGCCATACTCACTGAAACTGCAGATGCCGAAACATTGTGCGACATTAACGACAATCCCAATGTATGGAAAGTATCGCTTGGAGGAACATACGAAAATCCAACAAGAACTGATTGCTTGGAAAATGGCTATATTCGAATTGGCTGGCATGACTATGGCGATATAGAGGATTTTAATGACTATGAGGATTTCCAGCATGGAGGTAAGAACGTGCTTCGTGCTTTCCAAAGTGGAATGCAGATAGGTGATCTCATCGTATCGTGCTATTCATCGAAAGAGGTAGATGCTATTGGAGTCGTTACAGGAGAATACGAGTATCGTGCGGAAGGTGGTGATTATCCTCGATACAGAAATGTAAAGTGGCTGGTAAAAGGCATTAAGGAGAATATTCTGGATATAAACAACAATAAGACCTTCACGCTTTCTACTGTTTATAAGGCCAGTATTACTGCTGAGGATGCCCTGAAGATTGTGCAGAAATATTCTTCAAAATATCGCCGAAACTTCTAGAAAAGATATCGCCATCTTTATCATCGACGAGATAAATCGTGGTGAGATATCTAAGATCTTTGGAGAATTGTTCTTCTCGATTGATCCAGGCTACAGAGGTGTGGCAGGACGTGTGAAGACGCAATATCAGAATCTGATAGAAGAGGGTGATGCCTTTAAGGATGGATTCTATGTACCAGAGAATGTGTATATCATTGGTACGATGAATGATATAGATCGCAGTGTGGAGAGTATGGATTTCGCTATGCGTCGTAGGTTTGCTTGGAAGGAGGTTACTGCAGAGGATAGCATGAAGATGCTTGATGGCGCAGAATATGAGGAAGAAGCCAAGAAGAGAATGCAGAATCTGAATGCTGCTATCATAAAGGTACGTGGACTTGGAAAGGCTTACCAGATAGGCGCAGCCTACTTCAAGAAGATTAAGGACTATCATGGCGATTTCCAGAAGCTTTGGGATTTCCACCTGAAAGGTCTGCTCTACGAATATCTGCGTGGCAACATGAATGCAGAGGAACAACTGAAAGAATTGTTTGAGGCTTACAAAAGCTAACGTTAAGGATGGAGCTACCAATTAACATAGCAGATAATAATTGGGATGGCTTGCCTATAGACGATGAGCTGCATCTGGAGAATCTCCAAAAGATAGCAGAAAAGCCCATAGAGCAACTAAGCCTCGAAGATCACCCCAATTTGCTAATCTTTCCTCAGAATCTTGAAGAGTATGGGGATAAGATTGGTAAGCAGACTGTGTTTGAGGTGAAAGAGGGAAAGTTGTATACCAAGAATATCATGGGCTTTATAGGCTATCGTGATACCAAGGTAAGGATACACTCACGCTTTGCTCAGGGCGAGGATGACTATTTCCTGCACTATATGCTGCAGAAGGTGTTCTCCATCAATCTCTTTGATCTGAAGTATCATGCTGACGATGAGAGTATCTTCGACTTCCTGATTTACTTGTTCCCTGCATTCCTGAATCGAGCTATGCGCCAAGGTCTCTATAAGGAATATCAGACACGAGAGTATAATGATGCTAATATCAGGGGTAGGATAGATGTGGCCAGACATATCCGGATGAATATCCCCTTTGCAGGAAAGGTGGCTTATTCTACAAGGGAGTATGCTTACGATAATCACGTAACCCAGCTGATACGCCATACCATTGAGTACATAGCCGATCATCAATATGGTGGGGGTATCTTGAAGAATGATGATATGACGAAGGATGCTGTAACACTTATCAGGGAAGCTACGCCTACGTATAGTCAGAATGATCGCAGAAAGGTGATTAATCAGAATCTTCGTCCTCTGAGTCATCCTTACTTTAGCGAATATCGTCATTTGCAGCGACTTTGCGTGCAGATACTTCGTTATGAGGAAATCAAGTATGGGCGCAATGATGATGAGATATATGGTGTACTCTTTGATGGTGCCTGGCTCTGGGAGGAGTATCTTAATACCATATTAAAGAATTGTGGCTTTAAGCATCCGCAAAATAAGGTGTTCTCTGGTCGTATCAATCTTTTTACTGATAATAGCGGTGCTCGCTATCCAGACTTCTATAAAGATAATATCGTGCTCGATGCTAAATACAAACGTTACGAAGACATTGCTCTGCAGAAAATTGATGGCGACGATCTGCATCAGGTTATTACCTATATGTATATATTATCAGCGCGAAATGGTGGCTTGATTGTACCAGGAAGATACGAGAAGATTGATGTTGATCCTGCTCCTAAAACTCTTAAGGGATATGGTGGTAATATGAAAATCTATAGTATTCCAGTTGATACTCCTGTTGATAGCTTTAAGACCTATTGCCAGGATATGGCTATAAATGAACATAACCTCAGGTACCAAATTGACACATGTTATGGTAAGAGTTATAATGAGAGTCTAAAAATGCTGATAAGATCTCAGCTGGAAGATGCTCAACAATTAATAGACATTGATAAGGATAGGGCGAATGAACTCATAAGTTCTGCCAACATCATACTTGACTTATTGATGGATAAAGGCTACGATTATGATGATGTTGAGCAATATGTAAAGAGGCGATTAAAAGAGAAATAGACTATGGGAACATTGAAAGAGTATAAGTGCAATGGTTGTGG
>JAEEGK010013477.1_pt1 | contig 18414 bp, 17 predicted proteins | sample 8958771 | NCBI WGS metagenome assembly JAEEGK01 (sample SAMN16246547, study PRJNA631951) | gut metagenome | biome: gut microbiome; feature: rumen; material: SC-attached | host: Bos | place: Iran: Karaj | collected 2018-10
AAAAGTACGTAAATATTTGGTATAGATTAACTACTTTTTTGCGTATGAAAGCGCTTTACCAAAAAATTCGCAGTTTACAAGGGAAAAATTACGGGCTTTACAAGTCCCTCGCGGACAGGTCGTGGGACTTTGGGGACTTTGTGCTGGATTTTCTCCATGTGCAAGGTGACCCGTATGCACCGGCATCCCGCATAATGATAAAATCCAGCTTGCAGATGCTCGGCTATCCTAGCGAATGGGGCGGCACTTTCGAGCGTCGCTTGGCCTTGAGCGATTTTCTATTCCGCAGACTGGGTAAAGTGGTACGCGAAAAGTATCCCGGCAAGGACGCATCCATCATTTTTGACTCCGCTGGACCTGAAATGCTAGTGCGAAACTCGCTGTGGGTCGATAACGGCGAATTGCGGGCCTGTCTGCAAGTGCGTTTGCCGGGCGACGGACGTAAAATCCAGGCGGAAGATGCCGCCGAGATTCTGACGATGGTACTCCCGGACTTGGTGTCGGCGGGGTTATACAATTCTTACGAGTCGAAACCGGAGGGCGTGGAGCCTGAACTTCTGGAATATTACCGCGTGCTTGCGGAACGCAAGGAAATCTTGTCACAACTTGAGGAGCGCGGGCTTTGCGCGTTCGTACCGGATGGAGCCGTGCTCCCGCGTGCGTCGGGACTGAGCGAACTGCCGATGGACGGGGCCGTTCCGTTTAAGGCTCCTGCGGAAATGGAAGTGACGCTTGACGTTTGCGGTCGCGAGATTCGCGGCATGGGAATCCCGAAAGGCATCACGGTGATTACCGGCGGGGCGTTCCATGGAAAATCGACGCTTTTGCAAGCTTTGACGAAAGCTGTTTACCCGCATGTTCCGGGAGACGGACGCGAAGGCGTTGTCATAAGCGAATCGGCTGTGCGCGTGGGCGTCGAAGATGGCCGCAGCGTTCGCGGAACGGACTTGTCGCCGTTCGTGCGTGACTTGCCGGGCGGAATTTCGACGAAATGCTTTACGACCGCTTGCGCGTCGGGTTCTACAAGCGAAGCTGCGAACTTGATGGAAGCGATGGAAGCAGGCAGCGACACGTTCTTGATAGACGAAGATTCGTCGGCGGTGAATTTTTTAATCCGCGATGTGCGCGTAAGGAAGCTTTTGGGAGATGACCGCGAGCCGCTGATTCCGCTGACAGACCGCATCCGCGAAATCAAGAATCGAAGTTTTATTCTGGTGGCTGGTGCTTGCGGTGACTTTTTGGACTTGGCCAATAACATTATCGTCATGACATCGTACAAGGCGGAATGCGCGAGAGTGAACGGCAAGGCTGCGGGAATCGCAGATGGAGCTGTTGACGGGAATGGCTCCGGCGATGCGACAAAACTCGTGCCGGGATTGCCTGCGTTCGTAGAACCGCAATGCCGCAACTTTGCAGAATACGTGAAACCGCTGCTTTCGGGGCTTCGTCCCGCTTCTGCCGTGGAGCGTCAGGTGAAAGTGAAAATTTCAGGCGACACGTTGTTGCAAATAGGATTCCTCGTTTCGGACACGTCCAAGGCGGGAGCTCTCGTCGATAAGCAACAGCGATTTGGCGCCGGGTTCATGCTGCTGAATCTTTGTCAGAATGCAGCAAGCAACAACTCTCCCGCAAATGGTTCGAACAGTAGCGAATCCTCTACCCCCGCAACCATCATGGAATGCATTAACGCGCTCTGCGAAAAAATCAAGAATGTCGGGTTCCGCAACTTGCCGCAAGGGATGAGCCGCGAAATGAGCCTCCCGCGTGCTATCGACATCGCATGCGTGCTGTACAGGTTGAGATGAGAGGTGTGGGGGGGGGATGGGGTCGCCCGCGGTGCGGGCTTTGGGGTGTGAGGTATTTGCGAATGGTGCCGTATCTGCGATGGGTACCGTGTAGGCAAATAGAACTGTGTAATTATGCCACACGGATTGGAAAAAACTAACGTTTTTTCTTTCTGGTAATTTATTGCTATCCGAGTGGCAAATAATGAGAATAGAGATATGCGATAGGTACGTGTCTGCGATTCGGGGAGCCATGCGAAAAGATATGGATCCTATCGGCCTTCGGCCTCCAGGATGACAAACACTGAGGTCGGGGTAAAAGGTCTGTTACTTGATGGCGAGAGCTGCCGTCAACAACTTACGAGACACTCCATTTGCCCGTAGAAATTCGACAATCTTCTTGTTTCGAGCTACAAACTTCTTATTCGCTTTTGCTTCACCTTCTGCGATACCTTTTGCTTCGCCTTTGAGGTAGGCTTCGGCTTCGATGGCCTCTCGTACGTGTTTATCGTCAAACATCTTTGCCTCCATGGCTTTCAAAAAGTTCGGGTTTTATGCGACTGACGCGAAGCCGGTTGCGTGCATTCGCAAAAATCGGGTCGCTAGTTTCGGGAACTTCGAGTGGCCCCTGCAACAGGAGTTTCAGCCAGTAATCTTCACGCGTACCAATTTTCTTTCGCAACCGAATGAAGTTCGGCAAGTCAACTATAATAGCGTGCGAGCCGAGAGCAGCAAAAATATGCTTGCATATTTTTATTGCCGAGGCGAAGTCGCGGACGCTCTAGCGTCAATATACCTATTTTTAGTGAATATCGGTAGTGCTAGCTTTTTCTCGTTGCTGCTTTTGACATCGTTCTCGCTATACACCGCCCATGAATCCTTGAAGATTTTCCGTGACTTCAGGATACGGAAATTGCAGAACCAGATTGAAACTGTTTCGGGCAGCTCGTAAAAACGGTACTTGCGTTCTTCTTCGCTCAGCGACTTGAAATACTGTGAGCGATTGTACTCGTACTTGCCGCGAAGAGTCAGGTAAGCATTGTACAGTTGGACGCGATCATAAAAAGACGTATGTCCCCAATTTTGCATCTCGATATTGAAAAACCTATGGTCTTTTGTAGATACCCATACGTCAAGGCGGGCGGGGTCGTCTTCCGGCATGAAGATGTCGATAGGCTTCTCGAATTCGTATTCAAGGTCAACAATTTCATGATCGTGGTCAAAGCCGAGAATGCAGTTGAGCACGTCTCGGATGGTCTCTTTGTCGTCCATCAGCATGCGGAAAGTCTCTGCGTAATACGGAAGTAGAAACTTTTCTCCTTGTTCGTTCTCAACGATGTAGTATGCCTTATCCCGCGATTTCGTTTTTCTTTTCGTGCTACATTTCTTACGATTAGTCTTTTTCTTATCCGTCACCAAGCGTAATCCTTTAGGAGCAAAATTTTGAAAAGCCCCTATATTGTTAACACGCTTGAATGAGGATTTTGGACCAAAATTTGATGCGATTACTTTGTAGCAGGTGTTCTCCCGTCTAGCGCGATACACTCGATACACTTATTGTTGCCTATGGTAAACATTAAAATAGGGCGTATGGGTACGATTTGTAAAAATTAAAGGTATTTTTTATCTAAAAATGAGGTTTTGTATGCGTAAACATCTATTTGCAGCGTTAGCGTTCGCGGTGCCGTCTTTTGCCATTCCACTGGTGAACCAGCTTGGTTTTGCCCCTGAATCCGAAAAGACCGTCGTCATCCCCGGTAACGACGCCAATCCGCTTGAGGTCCGCGACATGAACGGCAATGTGGTGCTTACGCTCGAAGCCCCGATGGTCTATGACTGGGAATACAGCGGCGAAGAAGTCCAGACGTACGACATTTCGTCCATCAAGAAACCGGGCACTTACCGCCTGTTCAGGGACGGCTACATCGGGAATCCGATTGTGGTGGGAGAGAATGTCTATGGGGACTTGACAAAGGCTGCTCTCAAATGGTTCTACTACCAACGTGCAGGCATGGCTCTGGATACACGCTATGCAGGCAAGTGGGCACGTGCGGCGGGCCATATAGACGACAAGGTGATTGTCTATGGCACGGACCTCCCGACAGCGACGGTGGTTGCGAAGGCGAATGGTAAAGCGGCTCCGAAGAAGGCGGATGCCAAGCTTATCAAGTCGCAGCGCGGCTGGTACGACGCAGGGGACTACGGCAAGTACATCGTGAACTCCGGGATTACCGTTTTTACGCTGCTGGAACTTTACGAACATTTCCCGGTATTCATGGACTCCCTTCATTGGGACATCCCGCGAGAATTCCCGAAGATGCCGGAGCTCCTAGAAGAAGTCCGCTGGAATCTGGATTGGATGCTTTCGATGCAGGACAAGGACGGTGCCGTTTATCACAAATTAACGTCGCTCAAGTTCGGCTCTAGCACGATGCCCGAAATCGACGGTGCCCTGCGTTACGCGATTGAAAAAAGCCTGACCGCAACACTCGATTTTGCAGCCGTGATGGCACAAGCCTCCCGCGTATATGCCCCGTTCGATGCGGAATTTTCGAAACGGATGCTCAAGGCGGCAGAAGTCGCTTATTACTGGGCAAAGCGTCATCCGAAAGCTTTGTACAAGCAGCCCTCCGACGTAGAAACCGGGAATTATACGCATGGCGGCGAAGACGGCAAGGACGAATTTGCCTTTGCGGCGACGGAGCTTTACCGTGCGACAAAGAAGGCCGATTACCTCAAGGACTTGAAGCAGTACAAATTCAGGCCCGACGGTCCATGGTGGGGAGACGTGAACATGCTTGCGGCCTACCATGTGGCTCTTGATTCTGCGGATTTTGGAGCAAAACTCGGCGGCGAGGCCCGCAAAACACTGCTCCACGTCGCAACAGAACTTCGCAATGTCGGCGATACGAGCGCTTACAGGCTCCCGGCATTCCCGTCTAGCTGGAACTGGGGCAGCAACAGTGCCATGGCGAACAACGGAATTGTATTGCTCCACGCGTACTACTTGACAGGCGACAAGGGCTTTTTGGACGGCGCACAGCAATGCCTCGATTACCTCTTGGGCAAGAATCCGATGGAAATCACGTACGTTACAGGCTTTGGCTACAGAAGCCCGCGCAACCCGCACCATCGCGTGAGCGAATCGGACTTTGTCGATGATCCGGTGCCGGGCATGCTCGTAGGCGGTCCGCATTTGGGCAAGCAGGACATCAACCTCGACGGCAAGGAACTCTGGAAGTGCCCAAACTACGCCTCTGCCGACAAGCCCGCCTTAGCTTACATCGACAACCGTTGCAGCTACGCGACAAACGAAGTGGCTATCAACTGGAACGCTCCACTCGCTTACCTCGCCGGTGCCTTGCAGGCCATTTACAACGGACACACGGCTGCCGTGGTGAAATAAACTTTCAGAACGGTAAAAACGTTCCTATCGCAAATCACTACGAGGTGTTACACCTTTAAAGGCAATCACCCATAGTTCATTTTCTACCAATTAATATATATTACGGGTATGACTTTACGTTCTACCCTTTTTTTATTGATATTCGCCTTGTTCGTTCTACCTAAAGCCTATGCTTTTGAATCTCCGGAATCATCGAGAGGAGAAGAGCATAAAATCGAAAAGAGCTTTGAAGAAAGGATAGATGCGATTATTTCAAAGCGGTTGCGTTTGCCATCGGCCCAATCAAAACTGGATAGTTCTAACACAAAATTTATTGCCGTATATGGACATGTCTTGGAAGCAAACGATAAACGCGCCCTTGAATCGTACGACGACGAAGATTTATTTGTCGCCGAAAGTCTTTTTTACTTATTGAACGAACAGTTGATGCAAAGAAACGATTTGCTTTTGAAAAAGGCGACTCCAGATGTCCGCAATACATACAAGCATCTCATGAACCGGTTTAACTTTATCAGTTTGGAAAGGGTGAAAATTCTCGTCGATTATTATTATGACAAAGCAAAAGACAAGTGGATCCGCCCAGCAAAAGATGAATACGTCATCACCATTACGATGGTCGTGAAGTCGGGATATTTCCTTTATCAGGACCGCGATTCCGCAATAGAAATCCGCCGCTACGGCTATTACATACCGAATCCAAACGTAAAACGAATATTCTTCAATGACGGATACTCCGAAGTTCTTTGGAAAAATCCGAACGAAGCGTCGCTAGGCTCAGTGAACGTTTTGCCTTATCAGCTCATTGAAAAAATTCAAAGCAGCAAGAAGCCGAACGAGAATCGCAAAAAGATACTGAATATTTTGAAAAGAAAAAATTTCTCGGCTATACCGCTTGTCATTAGCGAGATAGACGAATACTGCCAAAAGAATTCGTGCCTTGAAGAAATTAATTACAAACGTTATCTAAACACGCTAGGGATTCTTTACCGAGCGGGCGTGCTGAGACGGTTTTGATTACAAGGTATATAGCAAACGTAATATAAACCGTCTCGACAAGAACAACTGATGCCGGAATAGATCCGGCATGACATCGCCAGTTATTCGCTACAGCATCACCATCCGTGCGGCATAACGTTGTTCTAAAATTTATTTAATCGCCGCAGCTATAATATTACTAGCAACCGCTGACTAATTTGACAAATTCACGACAGACGGCTTCGGGGTCCGGTTTGCCGAAGATGGCGCTCCCGACGACGAATACGTTTGCGCCCGCTTCTTTGCAGGCAAGGATGTTGTCAAGTTTTACGCCGCCATCGATCTGGATGTCGAGTTCCGGTTTCATTTGGCGGAGTTCGCGAATTTTGTCGAGACAGTACGGAATCAAGCTTTGGCCGCCGAAGCCTGGATTCACGGACATGACGAGCACCATATCCACGATGTCGAGCACGTACTTGATGCTTTCGAGCGGAGTCGCCGGGTTGATGGCGACGGCGGGTTTGACACCGAGTTCAGCAATCTGGTGCAGTAGGCGGTCAAGATGGTTTGTCGTCTCGGCATGCACGCTGATGATGCTTGCACCTGCTTTTGCAAATTCGCCCACGTAATTTTCGGGATTCTCAATCATCAAGTGGCAATCAAGCGGAAGCTTGGTGCCTTTTTTGACGCAAGCGGAAATGCCCGGCCCAAAGCTGATATTTGGGACAAAGTGCCCATCCATGATGTCAAGGTGGACAAGTCCTGCGCCACCGTTTTCGATGGCTTTGAGGCCGTCACCGAGGGAGAGAAAATTAGCGTTCAAGACGCTGGGTGCGATGATTTGTTTGAGCATACTACAAATTTAAAAAAAATTTTACTAAATTTGATTCTACTAAGAAATAAGAGGAGATTATCCATGTCGAAGAATTCCAAAACTGTAGTAGAAAAACCTGCCGCAAAGAAAGCTGTTGCAGCGAAAGCTACGAAAACCGCAGCAAAGAAAGTAGAAGCGAAGTCTGCTGCAAAGGCTACGACAAAGAAAGCCGAAGTCAAGGAAGCTCCCGCAAAGAAGGCCGCCCCCAAAGCAGAAAAAGCTGTAAAGGCAGCAAAGGCCGCGACAAAAGAAGTCAAGGCTCCGGCCAAGGAAACTGTAAAAGAAGCTCCGAAGGCTAAGGCCACAAAAGTCGCGAAGGCCCCGGCAAAGAAGGTCGCAAAAGCAGCTGCTCCGAAAACAGTAGAAGTCGAATTCATCGCCGATTGTCCGCTCGCAACGACAGTTTCTGTCGCTGGCTCGTTCAACGATTGGGCTGTCGATAAAGACATGCTCAAGAAAGACAAGAAGACCGGCCTTTGGACTGCAAAGATTTCTCTCGTTCCGGGCGACTACGAATACAAGTTTGTTTGTGACAGCAAGTACTGGGACGAAGGCGAAAACAAAGTCAAGCACGTATAAGCCAGACTAAAAATTGCACCTCTCCAGACGAGAGGCTAACGATTGCCCCGCATTTTCGATGTCAAGAACGCACCGAAAGATTGCGGGGTTGTCTTTATTTTGACAGGAAGCTGGATTTTCATCGTTTATGAAAAAATTCTCTTGACATTTGCTTTTGTTTAAATGATATTACTAGATGCAATGTATAAAAAGGAGTTTGACCATGAAAACGAATAGCTTTTTAGTCGGTGCAATTCTCGGTGCCGCTGCCGCAGTTGCTGTTTCGAAAAAATTTTTTAATTGCTGTTCTTGCGAAAATGCAGACGATGATTCAATCTCGAACTGCACCGAAAATGCAGAAAAGAAAACGGTCGATGAAACAGAAAAGAGCGTTTCCAACGATACCATCGAACAGCTCCGCAGTTCAATCGAGAGCCTCCGCAAGGAATTGAGCAGCCGCATTGAATCTGAACAGACTTTTGCAGCCAAGTGCGAAGACCTCAAGGAGCAAATCGCCAAGCAGAGCGCAGAAATCAGCAACCTCAAGAATGTTTGCGAAATGCAGGACAGCCGTAACAAGAAACTCGAAGAAGAACTTGCAAGCAAGAAGTAGTTTTATAGTAAACGACAAAATAAAATTCTCATAAAATACCGACCCGGCGCTCTGTGTGGCTCGGAACTTTAGTTCCGTTTACAGTTTTTAATGATGAAACAGCCACCGATTCAAGGCGGCCGTGGACGGTATCTGCTACTCGGGCAAGGTGCGTGAGCGTGCGTGCGGCTGTAAGGCCGGAGGTTGCAAGTGATTTGGGAATTCTGATTTAACAACAGTCGGAGAATTCAGCAATGGATAATATTTCAAAAGCGGTTGAACTTTTCGAACGCAAATTCAAGTGTTCGCAAGCAGTATTTGCTGCATTTGCAGAACAATTCGGCATTACAGAAAAGCAGGCTTTGCAGATTGGTGCATGTTTCGGCGGAGGAATGAACAAGGGCGAAGTCTGCGGAGCATGTACGGGAGCGCTCATGGTGCTCGGATTAAAATATGGACAGTTTGACGAAAATGACCTTGATAGCCGCACAAAAGGCAACGAAAAAGCAGTCCAGTTCCTTGATGAGTTTAAAAAACGCAAAGGTTCGTATATCTGCCGCAATTTACTTGGCTGCGATTTAGGGAACGAAGAGGGGAAAGAATTTGCAAGAGCAAACGGTCTATTCGGAAAAATATGCCCCGATATGGTAAGGGCTGCCGCAGAGATTGTTTCCGAAATATTAGAAAAAGACGGTTGATCATGTGAAGTCGCTTAAAGTTATGCCTCATTAGATTGCTCCATATCTTGACAATAGGTTAAGTTGAATCTAATTGCAAAAAACTTATTTAATTTATCAAAAGAAATGTGAATATCAATAATATCAAACGACCCGTGTATTAAAAATTCACGCTCATTCCCAATCGCGTCGCAAACCCGTTGCGGAAGAGTTGTGACGAAATGTTGTTGTCCGAAGTCTTGTTGTTGCCGCTAATTTTTTTGCTTGCGTTAGATTTTTTGTAGTCTATGTAAAATGGAATAATTTGAGATATTCCGTAATCGACTGACCAATCGACATTTCCTTTTTTGTGGTATTCGATTCCTAGCGAAAGAACGCTCCCTAAACTACTCAGTTTTTGTTGCGTGTTTTTGTTGTAAGCATAGCTTGCTCCCATCACTTTTGTCGTTTCGGTTCTCTTGTCTATATCTATTTCGCCATTGGCTTTGAAAAAATCTATCCCGACATTTGGAATAAATTTATTTTGCTTTCCGAGAATCCAACAGTAAGATGCCCCGCCTAAAAATCCGTATGCATCTAAGTCAGCATCAATGCGGAAAACTTTTTGCAAAAAAGCGAAAGACAGCCCTTTTATAGTCGAGGGGGGCAATATTCTGTTGGGTGCTAAAGATTCATAGAAACGATTGGGGTTTGATTTTAATGAGCCGGATAAATAAATGTATTCCAAGTGCGTTTGCAAATTGTCTGTATTCCATTTGACGTTTCCCCAGTGGAACGTGGCTTCTAGGGGAGCGTATAAGAACCTTTTGCGACTATTTTCACTGTGGAAAATTCCGTAAAGTGTTGCGTCCGCGTTCACAAATAAGTAACTGGCATCCAAACGCGACATGCCAAAATCGTGCCTGTATTTTGCGTTCAATGCAAGAACGTTTACAGAATCCCTGATATAATGTTCTTTTTCGGAATTGCGTGGTGTCGTTTGGATTTTATTTAATGATAAATTAACGTAATTGTTTCCAAATTTTGATTCTGCGGACAAATGCCTGTATAGAACATGCGATACCCAATCGATTGGAATCGTGCCAACCACTTCTGTTTGCTTGTCTGGTATCCAGCTCAGTTCTGTCAGATGGATAGAACCTCGCGACACGCTCACGTTTGCCCTGAACAGCGAGTCTTTGCGGTGCACCGAAATATTGGACGTTATCATCGGGAGCGTGTTGACTTGAACACCCAAAGTAATGTACTTGTAGCGACTCACGAAACCGGCACTAGCGACATTTATTTGGCTTAAGCTTTTGACGCTCCAGCCATCGGTGTATCTGCCTTGGACAGTCACATGGTGAAACGCCCCATATAATTCAAAGTTGCTGACTTTAAGCGAATCCCTGATGTTGCACGACTTTATCGAAAATTGTTTGTCGCTTTGATGTAGCAAAAAAAGCCCGCCGCAGTCGGCGAGCCCAATGTTCTGCATTGCGAGGGCCGCGTTTGCGGCAAGCCCAGCTGCAATCAGTATTTTTTTAACGGATGCCACGACCTGCTTTAATCTTCGTCGTACGCGATTTCCGTTTCAATGATGTTCCAAAGCTTTTCGTTGGTCATCCCCGGAAGAATCCCGCCGAAGGTTGCATCGGGGAAGATGATAAATTGCTTGATTTCGTCCAAGGAGTAAGCTTGAGTCCATTGCGTTTGCAGATTGACCTTGCCGTTTGCGAGTCCCTGAAGCGAAATAGTCTTGTTGCCCCGAGCGTCCGTAAAGTAGAACACGTTGGAAACCCGTTTCCTGTAAGGCGTTGCGAACAAAGACTCTCCATTTTCGGTCTTGCAAACGCCGCTATTTAGCTTGATTGTCGTGGGAGCAAACTTGGTTACATCATCGCCATACGAGGAACGTTCACCAAAGGTAATGACACAGTTGTCAACGCTCACCTTGTAACAGTCATCCAAGTAGCCGTCTTTAGCCTTCACGCCGATGCATACTTTTGTTGAAGAACCGTTATAGAAGTCAACGTATGTATCTGGCGATTTGTAAACCTTGTTCATCTGCTCGCCAATGATTCTTTCGAGTTCGTTTTCGGCGTAAGAGTATTCTGGATTGTCGCCCCAGTAGAATCCGTCAACAGGAGTGAACCATTGTTCGTAATCGTTGAACTTGTGGTAAGGGAGAAAGTCCTGCCAACCGTCAGTTACATCGAAGAACTTTGCGAGGTTGATGGTAACTTTGGAGCCCGCCGGGAGCGTGACCGTTACGCCGGTGTGGATTTTTTGGCGGTAGTATTCCAAAGAATCGATTGCCTTTTGGAAGTCACGTGCACTTACGTCGGCCATTTCGCCGTCGCCAACGATGTAGGGGTCGTTCAGCTGCGTTGCGGTTCCCTGCTTGGATTCGTCAATGCCGTATTGCAAGCCAACTTGAACGTACTGGACGGCAGAATCAAGCAAATTCGGGATATCCTTGTAGCGGGTTTTCCAATTTTTATGGACGGTCGTGAAAGAGCTGCCCTTGTCCATCAAGGCTATAATCTGGTCTGCCGTGGACTTGGTGAGCTGTTCTTTTTCTGCTTGTTCGTTGAGCCAGTCATAATTGCCGTTTGCCGAAAAATCGAGATTGAGGCTAGCTTCGAACGTGAGGAGAGCCTTGATCAAGTATAAAGAAGAAAGCGCGGGTGCGAATTCGCCGCGGTCAAGTTCATACGTTTTGTCTTCGTATTTGTAATGGCAAATGAATTTATCGTCATTGACGATGTTTTTCATATAAATAATTGCCGAATCTACGGAAGGAATTGCTGCTGCCATGGCATCTTGCTGCATGGTCGTGAGAAGTTTTCCGTCGCCAGTAATAAGAAGCTTGTTAAAGTCTTCGACTCCCATGTCGATAAGATCAACTTTGTTCATGACCGTGTCGATGTAAGACTTGATTGTTACGTTGTTGATAAGGTCTGTAACAATGCTTAATGCATAACCTAGCTGAGCTTCGCAGTTGGCGGGATATTTATCCAAGACCGCTTTGAACGAGTTCTTCGTCTTAGCACTGACAGCCTGAGCATTCTTGAGATTGCCGTTGCCAAAATCATTTAAAATATCGTCAATGCTGGATTTCGCCGATTCCAGTTCGGTGGCGACGGCTGCATCTGTGACTTCTTGACAGCTTGTCACGGCAAATGCGGGAGTGATTGGAGTATCTGGAGATCGAGAGGTTGTGTCGGTGCCTGATCCACTGTCTCCACAAGCGGCCAAGAGGGCTGTAGCACCTAAGGCTACAGTGAAAAAATTGTTGAACAATTTCATGCTTCAAAAATCCTTATATGAATATAAAATATAATATACAAAAACGTTTTTTTGAAAACAAATGTTTCCGTAGCATTTTTTTTAGAAGAAGGCAGAAGTTTATCAACTTACGTTTTTTTAAAAAAAGAGATATTTGTCTAAAAAAAGTTATGACAGATTTGCCTTGCACAATTAGACGATGGCGTTATTGAAGTAAAAAAACACTTCTTGTTTTCGTGTTTCTTGAAGTCTGTGCTAAGGATGTGCAAAATCGAATTTTCTATATTTGCGTTCGTTTAAAAAACGATTAAAACAAAAAAGGAATATCATGCCAGCTTTTGATCCAAATGCGAAAAAGATGCTGATTTCGGGCAACGAAGCCATTTCCCTTTCCATGCGTCATTGCAATGTGCAGCTTGCCGCAGGTTATCCGGGAACTCCGTCCACCGAAATCTTGGAAGATTACTCTGAACTGGGTGGCTATGCCCAGTGGGCTCCGAACGAAAAGGTCGCTGCCGAAGTCGCTCTCGGTGCCGCTTTTGGACATGCCCGCAGTGTGGTCACCATGAAGATGGTTGGCTTGAATGTGGCAAGTGATGTTCTCTATACTGCAACTTACACGGGTGTCGATGGTGGCATGGTGTGGATTGTTGCCGATGACCCGGGTCAGGGCAGCTCCCAGAACGAACAGGATACGCGTAACCACGCCAAGGCATCCGTTTGCCCAATGTTCGAACCGTCCAACTCCCAGGAAGCCTACGACTTCTTCCGTATCGCCATGCAGACGAGCGAAAAGTTCAAGATTCCTGTTATCCTCCGCATGACCACCCGTGTAGATCATTCCAAGTCGATCGTCGTGCCGAAGGAAGAACTCCCGGCAATGGTGCCGAACTTCGAACGCAATATCGCCCAGCACGTGATGGTGCCGGGATTCTCCAAGCCGGCTGGCCGTCGCCTCCGCGCCAAGATGGACGAAATGGAAGCCTGGAACGTGGCCGAAGGCCCGAACAAGGTGGAAATGCGCAGCGCAGATTTCGGTATCATCGTAAGCGGCATCAGCTACCACCACGTCCGTGAAGCAGCCCCGGAAGCAAGCATCCTCAAGCTCGGTATGACATACCCGCTGCCGATGCAACTCATCAAGGATTTTGCGAAGAAGTTCGAAGGCAAGCGCCTCATGGTCATCGAAGAAAACGACCCGTGGCTTGCTGAAAACATCAAGGCCGCAGGCATCCAGTGCGAAAGCAAGTTTGATCCGATTTTCCGCTTTGGTGAACTCGACGTGAATCGCGTCCGCCGCATTATCGCTGGTGACAGGAATCCGGACCCGGTTCCGGTCAAGGGTAAGCCGCCTATGCTCTGCCCGGGCTGTCCGCACCGCAGCTCTTTCGCGGTTCTCAAGGAACTCGACTGCATCGTCTCCGGCGACATCGGCTGCTACACGCTCGCTGCTCTCCCGCCGATCAGCGCGATGGACTACATGATTGACATGGGTGCCGCTATCGGCATGGGTATCGGCCTGCGTAACGTGCTCCCGCGCGAACAGGCCAAGAAGGTCGTCTCCGTGATTGGCGACTCCACCTTCGTGCACAGCGGCATTACCGGCCTCGTGGAAGCGGGTTACAACCGCCCCGAAACTGGCCACGTTGTCATTATTTTGGACAACAGCATCACCGCTATGACCGGCCAGCAGGAACACCCGGGTACGGGCCGTCACCTCGACCACTCTCCGGCATACAAGATTGACTACAAGGAAGTTGCAAAGGTCGCCGGTTTCGACAACGTCTATGAAGTGAACCAGGTCAAGGAACCGGAAGAATTCAAGCGCCTCGTGAAGGAATCCCTCGAAAAGGACGAACTCACGCTTATCGTTGCAAAGAGCCCCTGCATTCTCGCCCTCAAGAGCATCCTTGCCTGGGACAAGGCAAACAAGGAAAAGGCCGAAAAGGCTTTGGCCGAAGCGGAAGCCGCTGCCAAGAAGAACAATAACTTTTAATAGAGAGGTTGAATAATTATGAGCGTAATGAACGTTAAATTTGCAGGCCTCGGTGGCACAGGCGTTATCAAGGCTAGTGACGTGATGGCCGAACTCGTTTTCGAACAAGGTTACGATGTGAAAAAAGCCGAAGTCCATGGCATGAGCCAGCGCGGCGGTTCCATCGCTTCTGACGTGCGCTTTGCAAAAGATGAAGAAGTGCAGTCCCCGATGATCCCGTGCGGCGAAGCCGACTACCTTGTCATCTTTGACGAAACGCAGGTTGTGGTGAACGAAGCCTACATGAAGCAGGGCGGCGTGCTCCTCACTCCGGCCGACATCGATGTCTCGAAGCTCGAAAACGTGAAAGCTTTGAATGTCGCCATGCTCGGCAAGCTCTCCAAGTACTTCGACTTCACCGTCGATCAGTGGCTCGTCGCTTTGAACAAGCTCTTTGCCGAAAAGTTCCACGAAGGCAACAAGAAGGCCTTCATGCTCGGCCGCGAAGGCTAACATTGGTTGTCACCCCGCACTTGTTGCGGGGCCACCTTACACAGAACTAATCACATTGTCATCCTGAACGGCGAAGCCGTGAAGGACCCAGTAAATTCTCGAATTATAGAGTCACCCCGGCCTCCGTGCCGGGGTCTCCTTTTTATGAGGGGGGGGGCGTCATCCTGAACCCGCAAGGGTAAAGGATCCAGTAAACTCTTGTCTTACATTGTCACCCCGCACTTGTTGCGGGGCCACCTTACACAGAACTAATCACATATTCCTAAATTACTATTTGACTTTATCCAAAACCTTGCGTATATTTACACTGAATGAAACCCTTGAACATAAATCTTTTTAAACCCTTGTTCGCAATTTTGGCAGTTGCACTCGCATGCGTATGCATGTGGGGGTGTGGGGATATGTTCCGTGAAGATGGTGAAAAGGAATTTACTGGGCATTACATTAAAGGGAATGCAAAAGTTGTTGGGTTTATAGATGATTCTCTTGTGATTGTCTATGATTTTCAGTATTGGAATCAAGATCTTGCTGATGGAACTCAAATAACGGGAACGGGAAAGCAACGACTTCGTGTTTTCAATTATAGAGTCCAAGAAGATGGTCCGCGTTGGGCCGACACTTTGGACAATATGACCGAGGTGTATGATTATGTAAAAGGTCAACTATCAGATTCTGCGATTTGGGGTGGAAATGGTAGGAATACATTCTCATTTTGGAAATTGGGTGAGGAGCCTGTTGCTTATGGAGTGAGCATAAATAAAGAAGGTTGCGATGTGGATTATAGCGTTAGAGCCTTAAGACCGTGGCTTAATGGGGACATTATTGCACTAGGGGAAGAAACGATAAATGCTGATGGCAATTCCTGCCAATATGCAATTTTAGACACTACAGCAAAAATTATTACATACAAGCGTCTTGATAAAGATTTAGAATGGATTAAGCAATGCGACGATGTCCGTGCATGGGACAATGATGTGTATTGCGTCATTCTTGATGATGAAAATGCAAATAGTGTTGTTTTAAAAAATGAGAAGGACACTATACCTATGCCAATTAAATTTGCAATTGGTGGTTTTTGGGGTGATATGTTAAAATTGAGTGGAAAATTATGTTCTTTTAAAAATGATATAGCAGAATGCGGCGATGTAATATGGTATGGGAATGAAATTAAGTTTTACCGTAATAATGAAGTTGTTGTAGAGTATTGATGGTTAAACTAGTGTTGTGCCTTCACCCAACTAAAAATTATCCACCAGAAAAATAATTTTCCTACTAAATAATTTTTAAAACATCTTCGGGAAGGAAGACGCTTTCTTCTACCATTTGCAAAGGATGCTCTTTCAAAAATAAAATGCACATGATTTTTTCGTATTTGCTTGCAAAGGGCAGTTTTTGAGCTATTTCTTTTAAATCTTCCAACAGGCGTTTTGCATCTTCTTGCTTAGTCCATTTGCATTCGCCTATAAGCAATGTTTTTCTGTCCATGCTTTCTGCGATAACATCAATTTCAATACGTTCTGTTTTTGATACGTTTCCCCACCAGCGAGATGCCATATTAAACGGAATTCCGTTGATGACTTGCCCGCTAACTGCTTTTCTGCAAAGATTTTCCCAACAAGTTCCTTCGTATTTTGAAATTTGCTGCTCTATAATCTGTTCTACAAATTCTACTCGTCCTAATTCCAAAAGTGAACGGTACGGGTTTACGAATCGGTAATAGAAACCCATGAATGGGTCGGATAAGTGGTAAATGCCGTGCTTGCTATTCTTGGGGTTTTCGCCAAATGGAATTTCTCGTTCGATTAATTGCATGTTGACGAGCTTTTGTATAGGGGCGCTCAGAACGGATGCGTTTTTTTCTGCACGGGCCGCAATTTCAGAAATACGATTTGCTCCATTCCCGATAATGGCGAGTAGGGTGGAGGCCTGAACCAAGTCACGCATGTCGTCACGCAAGATGTGTGTGGGTTCGTCGTAAAGAACGCCATAGGGCGAAAGGGCTAAATCCCGCAGAGCCGATTTTAAAGAATCATATTTTTCTCGCAGTTCCCAATAACGGGGAACGCCTCCCCAAATCGTGTATTCTTGAACGGCTTCCTTTGCGGATACACCTAAAGCCTTCGGCAAAAATGTAATTGGAATTGGAGTAAGTCTTAAAATTTCTTGTGCACGACCATAAAGGGGCGATTTATCATCGAGTGCGATGTCGAACATCATTTGTTGCGACGATCCGCAAATTACAAGATTGAAGTTGAGCGTTTTTTCGTCTATCAGTTTTTGTAAAATGGATGGCAGCGAATTGCAGGATTTTACCAAGTAAGGAAATTCATCTAGGCAAAGTGTGGTCCCCTTGGTGCAACGATAGTTAAATGCCCGGAAAAGAGATTCCCAATCTGGGTAAACAACGGAGTCGAAATTTTTGTATTGGGCAGCAATGGCGAGTGCGAGTAGCCTTTTTTGCATAGACTCTTCGGAGTTATCCGCCATGAAGTAAACATCGCTTTTCTTAAGGACTCGCTTAAGTAGGGTGGATTTGCCAAGGCGACGACGTCCATAAACCACGACAAAAGAGGGCTCTTTTTGTGAAAGGGCTTTTTTTAGTCTTTGCGATTCTGAATACGATCCGTAAACTTCATAACCAAGAATATAATAAATTATTTAGTAGAAAAATAATTTTTCTACTAAATAATTTTCAAAATATCTTCGGATTGTAATAAATCAATCCTCTATCATTCATGCATCTTGGTTACCGCGGAGCGTAAATGCGAGACATGAATTCGGCGCGTGTCTTTTCGTCGGTCTTGAAACGGCCCAAGAGCTGTGTGGTCACCATGGTGGCACCCGGCTTTTTCACGCCGCGCATCGTCATGCACATGTGAGATGCTTCGAGAACCACCGCGACACCCTTCGGCTTCAGCACTTTTTGGATGAGTTCCGCAATTTGGCGGGTCATGCGTTCCTGGATTTGCGGGAAGCGGGCATAAAATTCCACCACGCGCGGGATTTTCGAGAGGCCCACGACGCAATCGCCCGGAATGTACGCCACATGAGCCTTGCCTGTAAACGGCAAAAAGTGGTGTTCGCACATGCTCGCAAATTCGATGTCCGGCACGATAATCATTTCGTCGTACTTTTCATGGAAGCGGGTCTTTAGAATATCTTCGGCCTTCATTTCGCCCGAAAGTCCCGTCATGAGTTCTGCATACATCTTCGCGACACGCTTCGGCGTATCGATAAGACCTTCGCGGTTCGGGTTTTCGCCCATGCCTTCCAGAATCATCCGGAAGCCGTCTTCCATTTTCTTAAAGTTCATAGCAGATAGTGGTTAGTAGTTAGTTGTTAGTCACTAGTTTTAATAATCGCGGCATCGTCGCCAAACTGTATTCTAAAAACTAATGACCATTGACCAATTTCCGTTTATGCAAAGATAGTAAAAATCAACGTATCACAACAGCCCTGGTCTCGTTGCCGTAATGAATCAAGTAGCGGCCCGATTTCAGCATGTCAACAACCATCTAAGATTCCGTCGTCAAGCGACGCAAAATTCTCCCCTGCACATCCATCACAAGGAGCGGTTTTCCCGCCACAAGCCCGGACAGCGCAACGTTATTTCCGTTGACCGTGACTCGCCAACCGCTTTTAACCGTCATTTTCGGGAGCGCTATACGACGATAACTTCCAGAAAGGTCCAAACGGAAACCTTCAAGGGTAACGTTATTGACATAATAATATCTAACATGCGAATCATTGATAGTAACGCCTATAACATCTTTGGGATCCCAAGCCCTAC
>JAEEGK010013479.1_pt1 | contig 18413 bp, 9 predicted proteins | sample 8958771 | NCBI WGS metagenome assembly JAEEGK01 (sample SAMN16246547, study PRJNA631951) | gut metagenome | biome: gut microbiome; feature: rumen; material: SC-attached | host: Bos | place: Iran: Karaj | collected 2018-10
CTTTTTTAATTCTAGGATTATACATTTTATTATTTTTTCATAATTTAAGAAACATGCTCTATGTAATACTATTTTTTTTTTTTAATTTTTTTTTTTTTTGGTTTTATAATTAGGATTATATAAATTTATTATTTATTACCATTGTAGTCGTTTTCTTCTTTTTCATTCCATATTTCTTTTGTTTCATCATTTATATATTGTGTTAATTCATTTTCTTTTTCTGGATTAATTAATTCAAAAGCATTCATTTTTTAATTTTTTTATTTTTTAATTTTATAAAATTATCTGATATAAATTAATAAAAATGGGAGGAACATGTCAATGTCAATGTACAAAACCAAAAGATGAAAACCCATTAGATGAAATATTTTCTGATAAAGATAAAAATGAAATAACAAATTATAAAAATCAATCAGTAAACTCAAATGGGGGTTTTTTTAAAAGTCAAAAACCTCAAGTAATTCCAAGTCAAAATCGCATTAAAGAAGGAGAAAAAAATAATGATATAAATAAACAAACTGAAGTTGATCCTCCATTAGAATTTTTTCCACCTCCAATTGCAACAACTAATAATTTTACTAATGAAAATAATAATAAAGAATCTGAAATAATTAATACAATTAGTAAAAAAGTTGATATAAAGGAAAATGAAATAAAAGAAGAAGAAGAAATTAAAGAAAAAAAATATGAAGAAGATAAAAATAAAGAAATAAAAGAAGAAAATAATGAGGAAAAAAATAATGAAATAAAAGAAGAAAATGAAGAGAAAAAAGATAATGAAATAAATGATGGAAAAGAACAAAATAATATAAATGATATTGAAAAAAGTAGTATTAAATCATTTAATGTTAAAAGTGAAGATGAAAATGAATTAAAACCAAATGATGATTTTAGTCAATATATTTATAAATATATTAATTTAATAAGAAAAAATCCAAAAAGTTTCATACCAAAAATTGAAGAAGCAAAACAAAAAATAGTAAAAGACAAAATGAATAGAATAATATTTAAATCAAAAGTAAAAGTTGCTTTATCTCAAGGAGAACCAGCATTTGACGAAACAATTTCAGTTTTAGAAAAAACTGAACCAATGGAAAAAATAGAATTTAAACCAGAAATGACAATTCCACTTCCTTCAACAGTTGAAGAAATAAAAGATAAAGCATATTTAAAACTAAAAGTAAAAGAAATTTTACAAAACAAAATTAAAATTAAAACATATTGGAAAGATAATGTTAAAGATCCTGAAACTAGTTTTATTTTAATGATTGCTGATGATACAGGTCAAAAGAGAGGAATGAAAAGAAGAGATATTTTAAATCCTAATATTAAATATATTGGAATAAGTTCTATTATAATTGATAAAAGTTTTGTTTGCTATATAACTTTAAGTGATTAATTTATATTTTTTAAAGTCTATTTTATTATTTTTTAAAAATGATTTTATTTTTATTTTTTCATAAATTTAAATATAATATTTAATTTATTTTATTTTTAAAATAAGAAAAAAAATAAATTTTAAAATTTAAAAAAGTATAAATAAAACTTGTTAAAAAAGTAAAAAAAACATCCTAAAATAAAAAGATGGAAAATGAAAATGAAATTATATCATCAAATAACAGTACAAACAATAGTAAAGATAAAAATGATGAAATTCCATCAACATCACCATTAAATATGTTTTGTAAATATAAAAGTGAAATAAATAACCAAAATGAAAATGGATGGACACCAATTTATCGTAGTATAATATCAAACAATTTAATAATATTAAAAGAATTACTTGACTTAGGAGCAAATGTAGATATACCAAATAATATGAATGAGACACCTCTTTATCAATGTGTTGAAATGGATAATTATGATGCAATGATAATTTTACTTAAATATAATTGTGATTGTAATATTTCAAAAAAAAATGGTAATACTCCGCTTCATCTTGCAACAAAAAAAGGAAAAATTAATTTTATTTCTGCTTTATTAAGACATGGAGCTAATCCTAATTTATGTAATAAATTATTTAATCAAACTCCTTTTCATATTGCTGTTATTGAAAAATTAAGTAAAGATATTATTTCTTTATTTAAAAATTTTGATGCTAATTTATATATTAAAGATAAATATGATAAAACTCCTTTTGATTATGTTGTTGAAAATGGAGATGATTATAAAAAAATGGTTGAAATTATATTTAATGAAGGTTTTGATGATAATAATGAAAATTTAATCCAAAATGATTTTAAAAATGATACTCCTAAAAAAGCTTCTAGTAAAAATACAATGAAATTTCCTGAAAAATTTTCTTCTAGTGAATTAATTGCTAAAGGAGGTGATTTTGATTCTTCTAAAAGTAAATCATTAATTATTAAAAAAGAAAATAGTAAAATTTTTAGTATTAATAATGATGATGATAATGACAAAAATGAAAATATACAAACAATAAAAAAAATTACAGTTGATTTTGATACTTCAGATTTTAATTTTTCTACACCTAAAAATTTAATTAATAATAATTTAAATAATATTCCAGATTCTAAAATGTTTAATTTAGATAATGGAATAAATACAATAAAAAAACCTGAAAAAATAAATAAAAATAATATTCAGTCAAATAAAAAGGATATAACAAGTGAAATGAATCCTTTAGATTTAATTAATCAAGTAATAACAACAACAAATAATTCAAATATTTTTAGTGAATTACAAATAAATACACAACAAGATAAATTGGATGCAAATAGTATAAAAGAATCTAATGAAGATATAAAAGAAGATTCAAAAATAGAAAATAATAATGAATATATTCCAACTATAGGAACAAATGATATGGAATATTCAAAAAGTAAATCATATTTTGTAAGTGACTTACCTAAAGTAAATACTAATAAACAAAATGAAATTGATTTTTCAAATATTAATATAAATGAAAATTCATCAAATTTAAAAAATAATGATGAAGATAAAGAAAATAAAAATCCTAATTTAATTCATATAGAAGAAAATACACTTTCAGAAGAACAAAATAGTTCTTTTTTACCTATAAAAATAAAATATAATACAATTACAAATCCAAAAAATAATATGTATCAAATAACAACTTCAAGTAATTGTGATTCAAATATAAATAATACTGGTAGTAGTATTAATAAAGAAATTAAGATTTTAAATTTAAATCCAAATTATAGTAATTTATATACAACAAATTCAACTGGAACAACAACGCAAAAACCTTCTTCTTTTTATAATAATAATAATAAAAATAATAGAACAATTCCAAATAATAAAAGTAATATTGATAAAAATTCTAAATTTCAAAATAATCATCCATCATTAATAAATCCAAATCATTTAAATGGAAATATAACTTTTAATACTTTTAATACACCTTTATATAATATTCACAAAAAAAAATCTTCATTATTATCTGAATATGCTATTCAAAAAAATAATACAGTTGAAGATTGTAATGAAGAATATCCAAAAAATGAACAAATATCAAAATTAAAAGAATGGTTAATTTCATGTGATTTAATTTCATATCTAAATTTATTATTAAGTAATAATTTATATGATATTGATAAATGTATAGAAGGAATGAAAAAAGGAGAATTAAATGTATCTTTTAAAGATGTTGAAGATTTAGGAATAAGAAAACCAGGACATATTTTTAGATTTTTATTAAAGTTACAAATTGATTGTGGTAAAATAGATAGTAAAATTATAAATTATTTATTAAGTGTTTGTACTTCTTCCAATAATATTGCAATCACTAGTGACAATATTAAATGTGGTTGTTGTAAAGTGAAAGAAGAAAATGGTAATACAAATTATTGTGATATTAATTCTTATTTAGAAAGTAAAAGTTTAGGACATTTAAAAGATAATTTTATTCATAATGGTTTTGAATATGTTGATTATATTATTATTCAAATTTTTAGTAAATATAATTTTACAAATGAAACATTAATTGATTATTTACACATATATAATACAAATGATAGGAAAAAGGTTTTAAATAATTTTATAAGTGAAAGAAAAAAAATTTCTGATGATTTAAACATTCCTTATGATGATAATGAAAATTATTTAGATATTGAAACAGGAAATTTAGAAAAATGCAAAATTTGTAATATATTTTAAAATAATTATACATTTTTTAATATAATTAAATATATAAAATAAGGAATTTAAATTTAATAATATAATAATGATCATATTTATATATTAAATTAAAAACAAATATTTAATTATTTTATATAATATAATAACCCTATAAAATAACTTAAAATTGATATTATTATAATTTAATTATATAATTTATCCTTACAATATTAAACATTAAAAAATAGTAAGATTTAATTCTGAAAAATACATTATATTCCACCAACACTATATATAACTTAAATATAAATGTTAAATAATGAATTTTTAAATTCATTAATTAACACATTTCAACATTATTAAAAGTTTATCCAAATTTTTATTTATAATTTCAATTTTATCAATTATTCTAATTTTAATTATCAAAAAATAAACAATTTCTAAAATAATATTTCCTAATAAAAATCCTAATAATATATAAAAATGATTTTTCGTTTCATAATCTAAATAAGAAAAATAATAATCACCTAAAAAAATTTTTAAAGGTCTATATATTTCAAGAGACTTAATAGTTACTGACATAAGTTCAGATGGAATATAATCAGGAATATAATTTTTATTTTTATAATTAACAACAATCAATTTCATCATTGAATAAGCTAAATCTTCAATAAAAAGTTCTTCAGTTTGATATTTTAATGTTGGTATACTATTACAATAATTAATTAAAATTTGTTCATAATCAATTTCTTTATGCTCTTTAAAAATTATTTCTAATCTTTCATCTTTAATTGAAGAATATAAAGTTAAACAATCTAAAGTAATTATATTATTTGAATTTCCAATTTCAGTTTTTAATTCTTTTAAACTTTTCTCTTTTTGCATTGTATCTTGAATAATATTTAATAAATCAACAAAAGCATTTTCACCATCATCTTTTGTTTTATTATGATAAATTGCCCATAATGTATTATAAAGAGCAGTTTCTGGAATTTTTACAAATTTATATAATTGAATAATTCCTAATTCTATAAAAAATTGTAAAACTGAATATGAACTACTTTCTATAATTTTGCAAACATTATATAATTGTGTAAAACTTATATTTGAAATTATTAAAAATAATATACTATATATTATATAAAATATTACTAAAATTGATAAAATAACAATAAATGGATTTATTATAAATGAAAAATCATGTATTTTTTCTTTTATTTTTTGAATTTCATAATCTTCTTCTAATTTTTTTTGATTATTTACGTTATTATGTTCTTTTTTTGAAGTTTGATTTTTCATTTTTTCACTTAATTTTTTTAGCAATTTTATTGGATGTTGTTTATATAATTTAAATAAAACAGATATAATTTGTAATTTCTTATTGATAATTTCTATATTTTCTTGATTTTTTAATAAAATTTCCATAAATTGTAATTTACTATTTGCTAATTTTTTAAAATTTTTAAAAAAGTAAAAACAAATTCCCATTATTAATAAATTTGAAAAAATCAAAGCTACTATAAAAATAATTAAAGTCACTTTATTTGAGGTAATTTGTTCATTTGCTTTTTTTTCAATTACTTCTTGTAAGTCATAAAAATGATTTGAATAATCTAAATAAGAAATCATAATTTCATAAATATAGATTTGAGTAGATTTTAATTTAATTAAATTATGAGAGTTATATAAATGTATTGGATAAAAATTATCATCAACAAGAATAGGATAAATATCAACAGTCTGAAAATCATCTGAATTAGTAGTTATTATTAATTTATTTATAAAACTTCCCATTAAATATTCAAAATTTTGTTTAGATGCAATTGAATAATATAAACTATTATTATCAAAAAATAAATGAATCTCATTTTTTTTTGATGTTAAAAATATTTTTATTTCATTATCTTTTGATTTTTCAACTTCTTTTTTTAAAGTTTTAAATCTATCACTTAAATTAGTAATTTTCAAATTTTGTTCATATTCTAATAAATCATATATTTCAGAAAATTCAATTTCTGTTAAATAACTTTTCATTTCATTAACACATTCTTTTCCTTTATCTTTTACAAAACAAATCATACTATAATAACTTACCATAGTATTTAAAATTAAAGTATTAAAAGAATAAACTGCTTTATAAAAAGAAATTTTATTTAAGAGAATATTATTTAAACTATTTTCATAAATTAAACCTAAAATTGCAACAATAATTACAAATAAATTAAATATTATAATTACTAAATTATTATTATTTTGATTTTTATGAATATTATTTTTTCTTTTATTTGATAATCCTGCTAATGTTAAACCATCTAAAACATTTGGAACAGAAATTAATGAATTTGTATCAAATCCATTTATTACAGAAGATATCATATTTTGAGTAGAAAATAAATTGAAATTTTCTTCTTGCTCCCATTCAAATCTTGTTGTTGATACTTCTTTTACTAGTTTTTTATCTTTTACTTGTTTAAGTGTATATATTTTATATTCTTTTAAAAAATTTAAATCTTCAGAAGTTAAAGAAAATAGATTTATAAATTGATAAGTCTTATTATTTAAATTAGCTGTTTCTAATTGTTTAATATCATTAATTAATGATTCTAAAATACTTAATTCTTCCTTTGAACACATATTAATTAATTTATCTGATAAAGTATTTAAATATTTTACATATGTTTTAATATGAAAAGTATAATTTTGTTTATAATGAATAAATGAATTTAAGTTTATGAAACATTGGAATTTTTCTAATATATTAATAAAATCTTGATTTATATAAAGTAAACTTTGTAATGCTTTACTTGTTAAAATTATATTTTCTTGATTTGAAGAAAAATCATTTTCTGTAATTAATAAAGGTTCATTTCCTAATTGATAATATCCATCTAAAAAAGCAATATCATTTTTTATTTTAGGATAAATTTTATATAAATAAATAAATTGTTTTAAATTTTGTGTATTATCCCAAATAAAAAATCTAAACATTTGACTACCAATGTTTTTTTCTTGAGTTTCATAATCATAATAAAAATTCTTTTTTGCAATATGATTAAATTGAGAAGGAAACATTGAATCAATATTTTGGTCCCATAAAAAATTTAAATCTCTCCCAATTTTTATTATTTTAGTTCCCATTTTTTTTAAATCAATCATTATTTTTAAATATTGTTCAGAATGATATTGTTTATCTAACATTTCTTCATATATTGTAAATTCTTCATTTATTAATAAAATTGAAGTCGGATCTTTATTTATTCCTATATTAAATAATCCTTCTAATATTACTCTAAATATTATTCTCTGATATTCATCTTTGTATGGTGATGTTGATAATATTTCATAATTTTTTGTTATTTTTTCTTTGTATTCACATACTAAATTTGCTATTTTAATAAAGTTTTTTGTTTTACAATAATTTCTTTTTGCTATAAAATTACGATATTCAAATATAAAATTTTGTATTGAATCATATGTTTTATAAAAAGCATCATTGTAAATTAAAAAATTAACATTATTTTGATGTGAATATTCTTGACATAATAATTCATAAAAAAATTTTAAATCATAATATAATACTAAATTTATTTTTCTTAATCTTAATAAAATTCTTCTTGTTTCAAATAATAAGTAAAAATTATTTTGTTGATTTGTCATTAATTCAAGATATATTTTACAAATAATATAATAAAATAAATTCACGTCTTTATCTAAAAGAGGATTTTCACTATCTTCTTTGAATTTACTTGAAATGAATGTTAAAAATCGATGTAATAATAAGTTATTATCTCTTAGATTTTTAACACCATTTTTGATTGATTTAATATTAGAATTTGATTGAATTAGAGGAACTTTTTCATCAAAAGTTTTAATTTTTATAGCAAAACAAATTTGATTTAATAAATAATTGAAATTAGAATGTTGATAATATTCACATAATAATTCAAATTTTTCTTGTGTTAATAAATTATTTTCAGGAATAATTGGTGCTCTGATAACCTTAATCATTTTCATATATCTTAAATAAAATGTAAGTACTATGGAACATAAAAAGCTTAATACAATATATATATAATATAATCCATTATTTTTTGTAATCGAAGAAAAAATAAAATTTAAAATAAATAATAATAAACAATAAATAAATATCATTCCTTTGGAACAATTTACCAAATTAAAACAATTTGAAGTTATAAATTTCAAAAAAGCACATATTATAATTATAAATTTAACAATGTTAAAAAAAGCAATAAATGTATCATAATCTACATTATGTGAAAAACAAATAGATAATTTAAGCATTAAAGAAAAGTAATCTGCATAAAGCATAAATTTTCCATCATAAACATATTTATAATTTAAGTCATATTTAATACTTAATCTAAATGTATTGAAATATTCAATATTTAAATAAAGTGTTAATGTAAACATAATTATAGTTATGATTAAAATTATATAATTGGTTGAAATTGCCAAATAACTTACTAACACATCATATAAATAAATTGAAGCGGTTCTAAAAACAATATGATCATACAAATTAACAAAAAAAACTTTAAAATAAATCCCAAATGAACTTTTCATAACTATTCCATAATTTTTTATATTTTTGTCTAAAATTGAAAATACTATAAAAAATATAATATAAATTATAACAAGAGATAGCATTGGTATAAGAATATAAATAGGATATAAATTATTTTCATTACGTAAATCTCTAAATAATTTATAAATATTTAATTTATCAAAATTATTTAGAGTTTTATATATAATTTTAAAGTTTGTTGTAATATTATAAAAATTCCTTAATATAAATGGAGATTGCATAAAATCTATTAATATTGGATACATTTCAATTATTATTAAAATTATTAATATTAAATTATTTGTTATACTATATTTTGCTAGATTTGAATAATAGAAAAATCTTGCCTCCTCCATTTTTTTGTTTTTAATATATTAGAACATTAAAAATTTTCCAGACTTATATAATAATAATATAAATTAAGTATAAAAACAAAAAATAATAAAATTAAAATAAATTAATTTTATTATGATTGAAAAATTGAAAAATATTTTAAATGAAATAAATATATATGGATTAGATTTTAATCTTTTATATAGAAAAGAAAAAACTTATTCAACATTATTTGATGTATTACTTAGTCTAATATATTTATCTCTTTTAATAATAGTTTCAGTAATTTATTTTTCAGATATATTTAGTAACAAAGGATTTTCATTAATAACAAATACAATTGAGTTAAATAAAGGTTATACAATAAATCTTTCAAATACAAATTTTTTTTTTACACTCTCATATTATTCAGGAGAATTTATTGATTTTGATCCATCATATATTACATTTAAAATATTTCAAACGGAATTTGATATATTAAATAATCCTAATATACCTATTAATGAATTAGAGAATGTAACTGAATTAAAGTATGAAGAATGTTCATATTCAAATAAAGAAAATCTAAATTTAAGTTCTCTAAATTTTAATAAAGCCTTATGTATATCAAATAGAAAAAATTTAATAATTTCAGGCTCTTTTGGAGATATAATATTTGGTTATAAATCACTAATTGTTGAATTTGGGAAATGTATAAATTCTTCTTATAGTAATATAACTTGTAAATCAAATGAACAAATAGAACAATATCTTTCAAATATTAAATTTAATGTAATTTATAATGGATATTCAATTGACCATTATAATGTAAAAAATCCAGTAAAACAAATAATTCAAACAGACTTTTTTTTACCTTCTTTAAAAGTTTTCAAAAGATATATTTATAATTTACAACCATCAGTGTATATTTCAGATTCTGGATTAATTTTTAATTCAAAGAAAAAAATAAATTTTTTTCAACATGATAATAATATAATTGAATTCAATGATAATCCTCTCTCTATAATTAATGATAAAAATGGATTTTTAAATGTTGCTTTTTCTGTCAAAAATTCTATTAAAGAATATAATAGAAAATATGTTAAATTTCAAGATGCTTTTGGTAATATTGGTGGATGTACTGATTTAATTTTTAATATATTACAATTAATTTCTTATTACTTTGCTGAAAAAAGCTTTTTAATTGAATTTTCTAGTTCTTTAATTAATGGACCTAAACTTTGTCCTCATAATGATAATATTTTAAAAGAAAATAGAAAAAAATTAAAGCAATTAATTGAAAAAGGAAATAATAATTTTTTATCAAAATCAAAAAATTTAGTTTTAAATTCTCCAAATAAAAAAGAAGGTACTACAATTGAGTTTATTTCTCAAAAAGATAACAAATCTACAAATAATTTTCTTCAAACATTAAATACTAAAAATGATATACAATTAATGAATTTGTTTCCAAAAAATGAATTTAAACAATATTGTACTTGTTATAAAGAAAAGTTAAAATATAATATTTTTGATTATTGTATTCCTTTTTTTATTATAAAGAAATTTAATCATGAAGATATTTTAAATGTTTATGAAAATATTTTTAAAAAATATTCAAGTGTTGAAGTTATTATTCCAATTTTTGAAAGATTAAATCAAACTTTTGAATTAGGAGGAAATGATGGATATTATTTTAAACTTGATTCTTTTTTGAAAAAAAATAATAAGAAATTTTCATTTTAAATATTAAAATAATTATTTTAACTAATTTATTTTAAATATTATTATGTCTGACATTAATAAAAAGTATCTAAAAGAAGAAATTATTGATATGAATTCTTATGAAATAATTTATAAAGGAAAAAATATCATTTCAGGAGATTTCATATTAATAGAAGAAATAAATAAAGAACAATTTTATTTAGAAATGAAAGAAGATTTATTATTGGAAGATATTATTAAAGATTTAAATGATGATGAGAAAAATTCAATAATTGAAAAATATGAAACAAATAATTTAATTTATATTATTAAAAAATATGATATTCAAAATATTAAATTATTTAGAAAAAAAATTCAATTAACAAACATAAATTTAACAAAAATAAATTCTTTTGAAGCATTTGAAGTACATTTAATTTTATCTTTTCCCTCAGGTAATATTTTAATTTCAGTTTATGATTCAATAAAAATTTATAATCTTGAATTTAAAGAATTACAAAAAATTGAAAAAGCTCATAATGATAGTATTATATCTGCGTGTATAAAAGATGAAAATAATTTTTCAACTTGTTCAACAGATTTAGCAATAAAAATATGGTTTAAAGAAAATAATAATTTTATATTATATTCATCTATAGAAAATGCACATTTAGATGTAATAAATGATATAAAATATTTTTCAAATGGAAATTTAGTCTCATGTTCAGAAGATCAATTGATCAAAATTTGGTTTGAGTTAAATATTAATAAAGAATTTCAATGTAAATTAAGTATTAAAGAATCATATCCTTTGTTTAATTTATTTTTATTAGAAAAAAATAATATCTTAATTTGTATGGGAGAATTAGGAACTAAATTCTATAGTATTGAAAATTTTCAAATGATAAAATTTTTTGAAAATATTAAAAATGAATTAACTGGAAATCAAATTCAAAAATTTGATGATGATAAAATTATTTTTGGAGGAAAAAATGTTTTAAGTTTTTTTTCTTTTTCAAAAAATGAATTAGTTAATGAAATTGATATTGATTTTGACTGTTTTTCAATATATGTAATTGAAGATAAGGGAATTTTTTTTATTATAGGAAGTGATGAGCTTATAAGAGTTTATAGAAAAGATAATTTTCAATGTATTCAAAAAATAAAAGGAAGTGAATTTGGAAATATGTATGGAATATCTCAATTAAAAAATGGTTTAATTATTTCATTTTCAGAAGATGATATGATAAAAATATGGAAATTTTAAAATTTCAAATATATATTTTTTATTAAATAAAGAATTTAAAATCAATAGTAAATACATTTTAAAATATGTGAAATTATAATTTTAAAAATACATAAAGTTCATCATATAGATAATATAAAAATTCAATATTAATAAATTATAAAAAGGTAAAATCTTTAAATTAATAATTAAAAATTGTTAAAATAATTTATATTTTAAAATCAATTTTAATATAATTGACTTTAAATTTTATTTTTTTTATTAATAGTAATATTCTTATAGAACTTATAGCTTTTTATATTATTGAACTATTATATTTAAATAAAAATAAAAATTAATTATTCATTTTGTAAACTTAATTTAAGAAAATAAGTTGCAGTGGCATGATTTAATTCATTATTTTCTAAACACCTAACAATATAATCTCTTTTATATCCAAAATTTTCAACAAATTTCAAAGCCATTTCATCAATATAAAAAGTGTTTGAATTTGTAGAAATAGTATAATTAAGTGTTTTTTTATTATTCTTTTTTTCTTCATCAAAAGAATTTTCAATTTCATTAATTTTTTTAGGACTATTTTCAATTTCTTTTTTATCATTTTTATTATCAAAATTATTATCATCATAAGAATTATTAAAAGAAAGCATAATTCTATTTTTACCTTTTTGATCTTTTTTATTAATAATAAATCCTTGATCAACATCTTCATTATTTTTAATTTCATAATCTCTATTTAATTCATTAACTTTAGGAACAAATCTCATAATATTATCTTCAATTCTTAAATCTTCATAATAAATATCATCATAATATTGATTAATCATAGAATTATATGGAGTAATAATAAAACTAGTACTATTAACATTTTTATTTTCATCTTCTAATTCACTTTCCATATTTTTATAAGTAAAATTTTCAACTAAATCTTCTTTATTTGCATTTCTATAATCAACTTTTAATTTACTATAAATAATTTTTTCAGCATTAGTAAACAAAACAAAATCTTTTTGATAAGAATCTTTAAACCATTTATGAGAAAGTATATTATCAATTTTAATTCTTTTATTAGGATTAACTTCTAATAATTTAGAAATTAGATCTTGGCATTCAATAGAAATATCATTTAATTGAGTAAACTTCCCACTTAAAATAGATTTATGTAATTGATGATCATTATTACCTCTAAAAGGAACAACACCACTTAACATAGTATAAAGAACAACACCACTTGACCAAATATCACATTTAAAAGGATCATAAGGAGAATCTAATAAAATTTCTGGTGCTACAAATGCAGGAGTTCCACAAGAATCTTTCAATAATTGATTTTGTTTTACTTCTTTACTAACTCCAAAATCACATATTTTAATTGTATTATTTAAATCTATTAATATATTATCTGGTTTTATATCTCTATGTACTATTCCTTGATTTTGAATATATTTTATTCCTTCTATTAATTGTTTAAATATATATTTTGATAATTTTTCTGGAATTTTTGACATTTTGTTTATTATGTTTAATAAATTTCCACCTGGAATATTTTCCATTATTATACAAAAGTATGTTTCTGTTTCTAAATATTCAAATAATTTTATTATATTTTTGTGATTTCGTAATTTTTTCATTAGTTTTATTTCTGCTAATATTTTATGACGAGGAAATTTATTTTTTAATTTATTAAATGATTTAATTGCTACAATATGACCACTTAATATATGTAATGCTATATTTACTTTACCAAATGCACCATGTCCTATTGATCTTCCTATTTTATAAAAGTCTAATGTTGTTTTTGGATATTCATTATTATTATTTTTTAAATTATAATTTTTTATGTAATCTATTAATTTTTTACTTTCATTTTTGTAATAATTAAAATCTTTTATTGATGATATTGATAATGATGTGTTATTCTCTTTATCGATTAATATTAGTTCTTTTTTTATTTTGTTAAGAGATTTAGATATTTTTATTTTTGATTCACTTCTTTCAATAAATGATGTTAATGTTGTTATTGGATTTTTTCTTAATATCAAATTGTCATTTTTTGTGAATAAATATTTTATTTTATTTGAAAGTTTATTCATTATTTTTGTATTCACTCCTGTATAATTTTTGTTCGTTTTAACATAATTATTTAAAGTTTTCTTTTCATAATCTTTATTTATTGTTTGATTTAATTTATTTTTACTTGTATTTGCACTATTACTTTTTATTTTTGAAATATTTATATTTTTTGTTTTAGGTGTTATTTTTTTTATTTTATTTTTACCAGAAATATGAGTTGAAGTCATAGGAAATAAATTATATATAATATTTAAATTATTATTGCAACCTTTATTAAATAGTTTTTTATAAGTTACTGAATTATTTACAATAGAATCTAAATTATTTTTTGTTATTAATTTAAAATTATTTTTATTTGAATTTGTTTCTAAAGTATATTTATTATAAGCATATGATTTTGATAATTGAGTAGGATTATTATTTTGATTTATTTGTTTTGTATTAGTTTGTGTATTATTTGAATAATGATTAGTTTGTGTTGTTAAATGTGAAAGAACTGAATATTTCGATAATAAATGCTTATAATTATAATTATTGTTTATTAATATATTTTTTATTTTTGTTGTTGAAGTTAAATTAATTTTTGAATTAGAATTTGTTTTTTGTGTATTATTTTTTTTTGTTTTATTTTTATTTATATAATTCTTTTTTTCTTGAGAATTTTTCTTTGAATGCTTAACTGTATGATATGTTTTTCTAAAATTATCTAAATTTATTTTTTTCATTATATTATTAATATATTTAACTCCTAATTGAGTTGTTTTTGTAGACAATAAGGATGAATTTCCTTCAGTTGATAAACCATTATTAGTAGTATTAATTTTTTTAATATTTGTAATTTGATTATTAAATTTCTTTTCCTTTGATCTTATAATAGCATTATGAATTGAAGAAGGAGAAGAAAAACCATTATTACCATCTTTAATACCATTATAATTAACTTTTTGTTTAGTTTTATTCATTCTAGGTTTAAGTATATTTTCTTTAGAACTACTTTTTTTATTATTACTATTCCCTTCTTTATTTTGGAAATTAATGTTAAATATTATTTTAGGAGTATTATTGTAATCATTATTGTAATTTGTAATTATATATTTATTATGATTATTTTTACTATTATTTTTTAAGGGAGATGGTTTTGATGTTCTTGCTCTAATTTTAATATTATTTTTAGAAGTGAGCTTTTTAGTTAATTTTGGCTGTGTGTATTTAAAAAAAGAATATTTGCTCAAATTGTTATTTATATTACATTTTGTAGAACAATTTGAACTTTTAATATTCATTTAATTAATATATTTAATTAAAATAATTATATTAAATGAAAGTCATATTATAAGTTTTTTTATTCCAATCAAAATATGAACGAGAATCATATTGTCCAGGACCAATTTCATATTGTTCATAATTATTTCTATATTTCAAATCACTATCAAGGAAAGGAGGATAAATTTGAGTAACTTGATGTGTTTTTTCCTTATAATAATAACCAGGACCTAAATTAGATCTAATAGTCTTTTCTTTAAATCTAGTTCCATTTTCAGGATCATTATTTTTATTTGTATTATGAGAATTAAAAGCAATATTTAATTTCTCACTTTCTCTTCCTTCTTTTAATTTCTTTTTATTATTATATCCAATACTAAATAATTTTTGAGGATCATATGAATTAACATCAGGTGACTCAACTTTTTTCTTAATAACTTTAACATTAGAAGATTTTGGTCTTAAAATTTCTTTTCCTTTTCTTATATCTAAATACAATCCATTAATATAAACAGTATTACAAGTTCCAGTTGCAGAATATGGATTTATATATGCACCTGGTCCAGGTGTATTCATTTGCCATTTTAAATTTGAATTATTTTCTCCAAATCTTTTTTGTCTTAAACCAAAAGTTGAAAAACTATTATTAAAATGATTTTTTTCAATATTTGCTTTTAATTTTGGATCATATGCTCCTGGTCCTGGATTTAATAAATTAATTCTATCATTTCTATTTGAAGTAAATCTCTTTTGTCTAGTTGAAAATGGTGCTTTTTTAATTTTATTTGAATCAAAATCTCTTTTAATATTACCTTTATTAAAAGCACTATTATAATATTGATTATTAGTAAAATAAGTAGTTGGACCAACTTCAGTATTTTTATCTGAATTATCAGGAAATCTTTCTAGATTACTCATAAAAAATTGTCGACTTTCAGGATAAGGAATACTTTTCAAAAAAAATTCACTATCTCTATTCATATCATAATAATAACCAGGACCAGGATTTTGTTTATTAGAAAATTCCTCAAATTCTTTATAATAATTAGTATCATTAAGAGGTTTAGATTTTTTTTCTAAATTAGCTCTCATATATTTAATATTATCTTGTCTTTTTTCTCTTTGAGCAGAAAGAATCCTTTTATTATCTTTATAAGATAATTTCTTAGAAGAAGATGGATTAGCAGAAACAATTCTCATATTTAATTGAGCACTAGTTTGAGGTCTTGATGAAATTTTAGAAGTATCTCCAGTAAAAGCAGAACTAGTTCTAGATGGTTTAGATTTAGACCAATAAGTACCAGTACGATGCCAATAACTAGGATCATCAATTTGATAACTTCCAGGACCAACTCTATCTTCATTTTTACCTGAAAAAAATTTATATTGCTCTGGATTTTCTAATTTAATTAAATTATTTTCATTATCAATATCATAACCATTATCTTTAAATGGTATTGATGGGATTAATAATTTATTTTCTTTACGTATTAAATTAGCACTTTTTGTTCTTTTTTGTATTTTAGCACTTTTTAATCTTTTATCATGTTTTAATGTATCTTTAAAATATGATGCTGGACCAGGTGTATCATTTTCAATTTCTTTAAATCTTTTTTCTTTAACTTCAAAACCTAATTTTTCAGCATTAGTACGGAAGTTATATTTTGTATTTACATTATTACCACTTTTATTTTCATATTTCTCTTGTTGAATAACATCATCTTGATTAATATTTTTTAATTCTGATTTATTTTTAATTATATCTGTTTTGATTTTATCAATATCTTGATAATAATAACCTGGACCTGGTGTATTTGTACGAACTGTTCCACTTAATGGTTTAAATTTTAATTCTTGTGATTCAAATGGTGCTCTATCATCATTTGCTTTTATAAATTTTGTTTCTGTAATTGGTAAATATTGACCTGGACCTAATGCAGTAGCTGGTCTTATTTTTAAAGGATCTCTTTGTTCTTTGTATACAAATGCCATTTTTTTATATTATATTATTTAAATTTAAGAAAATTGATTTTATTAATATATTTATTATTTTTATTATATTTTTAATTAATTTCCATTTTTTCTTTATATTCTGTTAATTTATCACAAGCTGTTGAATCTAATTTTGCTAATTCTTTATCTATTAAACTACGATAATAACTTCCTTCTTTATAATATTTTTTCTTTATTTCAAGTTGATGTCTATATTTTTGATTTTCAGTACATTTTTCTTCTAAATAATTAAAATATTTTTTTTCAATTTCATTTTCTTGAATTCTAATATCATTTAAATTATTAAATTTTTGAACAAAATCATTTCCAATATAATAAGGAATTTTATTTTTATAAGTATTTCTCTTATAAGGAAAATCATAACTCATTTCAAAATCATAATATTTTTTTTCTTGTAATAAAACAGGTAAAATATAAGTTAAAAACATTAAAATAAAAGGAATAAATTGTAAAAAAGGAAGAAATTTAGCAACTTTAGGATTAATATTAGGATTAGGTCTTCTTTGAACATTTCTTCTTCTATTTCTTAATACTTCATTAATATCAGCACCAGAGAAAAATGCTTCAAAAATATCAAAAGGATCAATTTCTTGTTCATTAAATTGTTGTTGATGTTCTTGATAATATTTTTCTCTGAATTGTTCTTCACTTCCATATTTATCATATATTTCTTTTTTTTTAGGATCTGTTAATGTAGTATAAGCAGTTGAAATTCTTTTAAAAGCTTCTTCTGCTTTTGGTGAACGATTTTTATCTGGATGAAATTTAATTGCTTTTTTTTTATATGCTTTTTTTAATTCTTCTTCTGTTGCTCCGTTTTTAACTCCTAATATTTCGTAATAATCATGGGAGTTTATTATTTTTTCACATTCTTTATCTGGATCTAAGGGTTCTTCTGTTTTTTTTTCTTCTTCATTATTAGTTTCTTCTTTGTTTTTGTTCTCCTCTGTTCCTTCCATATAAATAATAAATAATTTTTTTTAATTTATTTTTTTTTATTACAATTTTTAAAAAAATTAAAAATAAAAAAGAAAATTTTATTTTGTTAAATATATTCAAAATAGTATTTAATTTATATCTATAAATAATTATTTTTAAATTTTATTTTAAGATAAA
>JAEEGK010013482.1_pt1 | contig 18411 bp, 8 predicted proteins | sample 8958771 | NCBI WGS metagenome assembly JAEEGK01 (sample SAMN16246547, study PRJNA631951) | gut metagenome | biome: gut microbiome; feature: rumen; material: SC-attached | host: Bos | place: Iran: Karaj | collected 2018-10
ATAAGGTGAATTTTAGAAATTTTACGGTTATCACTAAAAATAAAACTGAAGATAATATTTATGCAAATTTTCCTGATTTTTTAAGAGTCCATTCAAATGAAGAATTAAGAAGGTTTGTTTATAAATTATATAATTATCAATATATTATTTCTAAGACAATTTTTAGTTTTTTTATTTTGTTCAATTCATTCAATAATATTTCCTATATTTTTTACAATGTCTTCATTTTACATTTAACTTTTTGATATACTTTTTTTTGATACATATTATTTCTTTGATTCTTGTAATCTTTCTGTATTTAGCATCTATTTTAAATATAGAATTATAATAATTTTTTAATTTTTTTAAATTTGAGTAGATTTCATTTTTTTTATTTTTGAGGAAATTAAATTTTATTTTTATTTAAATTGATATCATTCATTAAAAAAATGGTTTAGTTTTTTTTTATTGTTGTAAATTATTGATGATACTTTCTATATTTATAATATATATTTTTTTATCTATAATTTGAAATTTTGTAAGTTCCTAAAAGGTAACATAAGTTAATTTGCAATCACAAAAAGATTTTTTTAAATATATATATATAAATTGACATTATTTAATTTAAATAAAATAAATGCATTTTTTAGAGAATATTTTATTAATTGATTTATTTAAATTTTAAAATTTTTCTTTTTAATTTTATACTATTTTTTTTAATTTTTGTTTTTCTATTTTTTCTATTTTTTTTCATTTTTTATTTTATTGTTAAATATTTTATCAATAAATTCATTATTTTTAGGAGATTCAAAATTGATTCCTAAAAAACCAACTTTAAATTTAGGAGAGCCAAAAATTCCTACTTTTATTTTATTGAAATTAACTTTTTGAAAAATTTTAAACTTAGGATCATTAAATCCATTTACGACTTTGAATGAGAAATGTTTCAAAAATAACAAAAAATTTTCTTTATCTCTTTCATAATCATCAAATATTTCTTTATTTGGTATTTTATAATTTACATTTCCATTCATTAATGATAAAAAAATATCAGTAAAAATTGGAAAAAATGCATCTCTGAATTTATTGTTTAAGATGGTTAAGAAACTCATAAACATTTGAGATTTTAAAGTCAATCCTTCGAAATCTAATTTTGTGTTCAAAATTAAGTCATCAATTTTATCTTCATCTTTAACTTCAAATAAATCTATTAAAGTTGCTTCTGTTCTTAATTTTGCTTTAATTTTATTTGTCATAAATGAAGCAAATAAAATAGGATTATCAGTGCGAATCAAATCATCAAAAATTGCATCTGGATAATTTTTATTTTGAGAATTTCCTAATAAATCAACGAAAATTAAATTTTTATCACATCTAACATTAAGCTCATACCCAGGAGCAACACGCAAAATCTCTTTTATTTCTTCTTTTTTTTCTTTAAATTTATCCATAACACTTTTGGTGTCGTCTTCATTACATTCAAAAGTAAAAGTTGATAATATTTCATAAAGTTTTGTATCATATGTATTAGGATTAGGAAAATAATCATAATAAATATCTTTTCCAATCGTAAATACCTCAAAAGTAGTTCCTTCAAATTTTTCATTTTTTTCATTATTATCTTCTGATTTAATTTGTAATAAATTCTCTAAATTTTCAATTTTTTCTTTTAATAATTTGATTTCTTCATCTTTTTGTTTTTTCATATTTAAAAATGCATCACATAAATCATCATATTTTTCTGAATCACTTTTTTGATTTATTTTTAAAGTAAAAGAGATTTCAGGATATTTTTTTGTATGTAAAGGAACAGAGATAATTAAATCACGATTTTCATTTTCAATGCAATTTAATTTAGAATCTAAACCTTCAAAGATTTCAAAAAGACATTCATCTACTGATTCATAATCACGAAAGAGTCCTATTTTTTGAATATCTTTAAGTTCAAATTTCCCTGAATATTCAATTGGAATTGGGTTATCTTGATTTTTAGCAACAATTAATAAGTAATCAATTTTATTTTGAAAATCTAATTTGAAGATTTTATTACCAATAACAATATCTACTGTTTTTGAAATATTTTCTATTGTAGGAGTTTCTGTTGGATTTATGTCTTTTGTTTTTTTTTTATCAGAATAATTTGATGAAATCTTTGGTGGAGCGTCCATTTAAATATATATAAAGTAGAAAATTATTTTTTAATTTTAGATATTTTATTATTTTTTATTAATTTTTAATAATTAATAATTTTTATTTAATATTGGGATTCAGAAAATAATAAAATAAAATTTTTTGAATTGCATTACAAAGCAAATATTTAAGAAATCAAAAACATATATTTTTTATAATATTTTTTTTTAAAATTTTAATAATTAAAAACTAATTTATTCTATTTTAAAAATATAAATGATATATAGACAAAAAATAGCTAAATAATAAAGAAATAAATATTATATTTTATGATTTTTTAATATAATTTAATTTACAAATAAATTATATTAATAAATTAAAAAATTTTATTCTATTTTATTAAATAATAATTTTTTCCATTAAAATATTAATTCCAAAATATATTAGTCTAAATATTATATTAAATAAATTAAATAAAAAAAAACATAATTTTGGGGATTGCGGATTGAACACAATCCCAATCTTATTTATATATATTAATTTATTAATTAAAAAATGAAACTTAAATTAATTTAATGTCCTGAAGTAGAAAGATTAAAATAACCAAAGAAAAAATACCTAACAATAGAATAACAGAACAAAAATATAGCTCTCTACTGTTATCACCTAATTTATTTTAAAAAAATTTATATTTTTTTTAAACTTATTTGAAATATTTTGGAAAATTTAAGATATATTCAGAAAATAAAGAATTTAAATATATTTGAAGTATATATTTTCCAAAATGAAGATGATATAATAAAGAAAATTTTAGAAATAAAATTTATAAAAACTTATATTATTTCAAATAGTTCGGATTTATCCTAATTTTATTTTCAAATTTATTAAACAAATAAATAAGTTATATTTTATTCCAAATATTATTGTTTTTACTCGAAATAAAGATAAATTCTATGAATATAATAAAAATATTAACGAAATATTTTTATTTAAACACAATTTTTTTATTATCTAACTTTGAGTATAAACTATCATTCTCAAAATAAATGATTGATCAAGTGAGCGAAATTGGTAAACAAATCCAAGAAATTAAAGAAAAGCAGAATTCACTCAAGACAAAAGGTACAGTTTCTTTTATGTTTTCCGTTGTTATTTAGGGTTAGCTTTTACTATATTATCTTTAGTTACTATTCCATTTTCAATAGGAATATTTGCTTATGGTAAATATTTAGATGGAGAAAAAAAAAACTTAAAGAAAAAAGTTATGATGTAGCTATAAATATGGAAAATATTAAAAATCAAAAGGAATTTATGGAAAAATTATCAAAATTAATCGATGAACATTTTAAAGAATCTTTCAAAGGTTATAATTTTATTAAAGAAAAAGAAATATGTAAGCATATAAAATTAAATTCACAGAATCAAATGGATTCAAAATTAACTGGTGAATTAAAAAATCAAGCTGAAAAGTTATTAAAAACTCAAGAAGGGAATCATTACAATATATTAATATTAGGGAGATCAGGAGTAGGAAAAAGCACATTAATAAATGTTGTTTTAAATTTAAAGGGAAAAGATGCAGCAAAAGAAAATGCAGTAAAACCAGAAACTGGTGCTGAGAATAATTCCCCTGCTCCAAATTTACAAGAAACTGGATTAGTAGAAAAAAAAAAAACAAAATTTGTTCCTTTAGAATATGGTTCAGAACAATCATCTCTTGTATTATTAGATTCCAGAGGAATTGAATTATCAAAAAATTATAGCATTGATGTTGCCGCCGAAGATATAAAAGAATTTATTGAAGAAAGAAATGGATTAAATTCAAATCCTGATAAATTTATTCATTGTGTTTGGTATTTGGTTAGTGGGAAAAGATTTGAAGATGGTGAAGGAAAATATGTTCAATCTTTAAAAACTTTATATACTAATTTTGGACTGCCAATAATATTTGTTTATACACAAGCAATTAATGAAGATGATGGGGATTTAATTTGTGAAAGAATCAAAGAATTTATGGGAGAAGATATTAATTTTATTCAAATAATTGCAAGAGATATTGAATTAAAAACAAAAAGAAAAAAAAACAATGTTATAGAAGCTTTTGGTGTTTTTGATGAAGATGGATTAATTCAAAAATCATTTGAATTTGCTAAAAATGCAATTAAATCTTCCTATTTTAATTATATGAAAAATTTATTGAAAAATATTTTTGTGGAAGCAATTAATTTAAAAGCATTTTTCAAAGCACATTTTTATATTTATATAAAAATAGAAGACCTTATTTATAATAATAAAAAACCCTTAGAAGAAGTAAGAAACAGTTTTGAAAATGATTTTATAGAAATTATAAATCAATTTTTAATAGATAAAGAAATACCTGAATATACTAAAAAAAATAAAACTTTAATAAAAGAATTTTTTAATTGTTTCCCTAATTTAAATGATCCTAAAATTATACAATTGATTGATAAATTAAAAGCAAGTGAAACAGATAAATATATAGGAAATTATATGGATATTAATTTAGAAGCAGAAAAAAATTTCGGAATAAAAAAACAACAAGGAAAAGAAGAAATTAAAGATATGGTTGAAAAAGGTGTTATAGATCCTGTGAAGAACAGAATTCCATATATTGCATTATCATATATCTTATTAAAATATATGGGAATATTAGGTGATTATCTTTATAAAAAATTATACGAAGATTTTGAAGAAAGTTATAAAAGAATAGAAAATAAAACATCAGAAGCGTTAAAAAATGTCATAAATAAAGTTTATGATAATATTATGGAAAAAAGTGTTCAAAAAAAAACAGGAAAATTTAATTTCTTTACTGCATTTGATTGATGAAATTCCTTTTTTTAAAGAAGAAAGAGAACCTCAAGTAAAATTTATCTTCATAAATTTGTTTTTATATTGTTAATTATATTTTCCACATAATTTTGAAAAACTTATTTTAATTATTTTTAAATCTAAAATAAATAATATATTTTTCAATCATAAAAAAACAGAATGTTTAAAATTTATGAATAATTAATTTTTTGGTGTTTTTTGAATTTTATTTTTTTTATCTTCATTTTTCTTTGTCTCTCTATTATTTAAATATATTTTTATAGTTATTATAAAGTTTTTTCTCTTATATTATTTTTATCTTGTAAAAAATATACAATACCTAAATTTTTCATATTATGAATTATTGAGGAATATTCAAATAATAAGATATTATTTATTGAACAATTTTTTCTTGAAAATTGATTCTATTTAATTAATTGAACTATTTTTATTGAGCATTCATTTATAAAAATTTTTTATTTTTCTATTCTCATTCATTTTAATAGGAATAATTAGTTTAAAAGTATTATTTAATTTTTCTTATTCACAGAATTGATTACTAAATGAAAGTTATTTGTTTATATGAATATGCTTAGAAAAAATTGCTAAATATTTATAATAAATTAATTATATTATTTAAAGAGAGAATATTATATATTGTTCTTTATTTTAAAAATTTTATTGAGAATCCAAGGTAATTCAATTATCATAATAATTATTAATAAATATACTCATGTATTATTTCATCTTTAACAAAAGGAATAATTTTATTTTGAGATTTTTAATCTAATTGTTTATCCTTTAACTTCAATATTATGGGAAAACATTAATATTTTTTATTTAATTTTTTGGGTTTTAAAAGCACATATTTATTATTTATTTAATTTATTCCAATGATATTTTATAGAAAATATTATATTATGTTTTTGAAACTCAAGAATTAAACAACAAAAGAAAATTTAATTTATTTTAAAAAAAAATTTTTAGAACACTTAAATAAATTTTTGAATATACTTACAGGAATTGAGTTTTTTCTATTTTACCATAAAATATAAAACCATAAAATTATTTTCTTTTTTTTTGAAAATTTTTTTATATTTTTTTTAATAATTTTTATAAATTGAAAATAGAATATGTTGGTATTTCGAATATTACTTTATTATGTTATATTTATAATTTCAAATGGATTTTCTATAAATTATAAAACAAAAAGTGAATTGAACAAAAATTTAAATAAAATATCAATTGATGGATTAATATATCTCACAGATTTTTTAGAGAAAATTAATAATAAGACTAAGAATAAGACATCAATATTAAAACTTTATATTCAATGTTTTGAATCAAAATCAAATTTTGTAGAATATATTTCATCAGTTCTTATAAACAATACAAATTCTTCAGTACTAAATTCCTATTTAAAAAATATATTAAATTTCACAAATGAGACAATAACATATAAAAATGAGAAAAATGAAACAGAAAATACAGAAGAATTTAAATCATTTATAAAAAATTCTTCAAGAGAATATAAAATAAGATGGGTAATTAATATGGAAAATTATCAAATAAAAAAAAACTTTACAGAAGCTAAATTTGGTGGAATAGTTGATTATGTAAATTTTATTAAAAATGAAAATTTAGAAGAAATGATATTTAATTCAACTAAAGAAAATCAAATGTCAAGATATACTTTTGAAGAAAGAATTTTAGGACTTAGATATGAAATGCAACATATAATAAATTATATTTCAAATGAATATAGTGATAATTTCCTTAAACAATTATATTATAGAATGTATCAATATAAAATAAATAAAGGTGGATCAGATTTTATTTATTCTAAATTAAAAGAAATTCTTAATTATTCAACAAAAAGTTTACAAGATATTATTCAAACAGAAATATATAATTCATTTGATGATTTAAGAGATATACAAATTTTCATTGATAAAATTGAATATTCAGGTCATAGATTTATTGATTTTGAAGAAATTGTTAATAATTTTAATGATGAAGAAATAGAAGAAGAAGAAGAAAAAGGAAAAGATAAAATAAGAAAAATTGCTCAATATGCTGAAACTATTCATAAAAAAGCAAATAATGAAGAAAAAAGTTTTTCTCATTTAGAAGAATATGTTAATATGATCCCAATTCAATATTTAAAAAAATATATTATTGAAATTATGATTGAAGTTCCTGAATTAACTGATACAAAAAAATTTAAATATATAGATAATTTAGATAAAATTAATGTTATTAGTCATATTTTTTCATTATTAGATAAACAACCACATGATACTATTTTAAGAATGATGATAAATTTATATCATCTTGAAGAAAAAAATATTTTAAATGATGATAAATTTATAAATGAAATATTTTTCTATTCTAAATCAGAGATTAGAGATTATTTTGTTCAAAAAATTTATCAATATGAATATTTACAAACAGTTAATCTTTTTAGAATAAAAGCTGAGCCACATGCAATATTTCAAGAATTATTTTATAGATATAGAAATAATTTTGGGGAGTCAACTTTAAAAAAATGGTTAAATGATTTAAATGAATATAAATTTCAAAAATCTTCTGTAATAAGATTTGAAGATATATATTTAAAGAAAAAAGAAGAACTTTTAAGTGATATTGATGAAATATTAAATTTATATAAGGTGAATTTTAGAAATTTTACGGTTATCACTAAAAATAAAACTGAAGATAATATTTATGCAAATTTTCCTGATTTTTTAAGAGTCCATTCAAATGAAGAATTAAGAAGGTTTGTTTATAAATTGGAAAATTATATTAAAAAATATTATAATTATAAATATATTATTTCTAAGACAATTATCAATGTAAGTTATCAGGAAACATGTTTAAAATTTGAAGATAAAGATACTATTATAAATATAATTACAAATTATCAAGATTTATTTCCTGAATTAAAAAATTATACTATTTTCTTTAATATTGTTGGAAATAATAGATTTCAAAATGAAATATCAAAATTAAGTGAGGAAGAAATTAGAAGATATGCTTTGAAATTTTATCAATATTATGGAACCAAAAATTATAGGTTAAAATTATATACATATGAATTTTTCGAAAATGGTGATTTTACAAATTATATTAATCGAACTGAAGATTTAAATTCATTAAAAATTTTTATAAATAGAATTGCAATTGTATATCCAGAATTAACAATAAACGGAGTTTTAAAAGAAGTTTTATCTACAAATGATTTTAAAGAAAATATAACAGAAGATGAGTTAGTCACTTATTTAGAAACAATCAATAATATAACAACAATAAGAAAAATAACATATGATTTATTAAGATATTCAAATAAAACATTAAATACAAAAGAAAAATTTAATCCAGAAAATCAAACTTTAACATCATTAAAAGTTGAAATGAAAAAAATCTTTAAAAATAATCCAACTTTACATAATAATTGGAATTTTGCAAGATTAATAGGAGAAAATTTTGGTCTTTTATATGGTGGATTAACACCTCTTTTAAGAAGAATAAAACCTAATCAAAGAGCTTTAATGTGTGAATATTATTATAAAACTTTTCCAAATGATGAATCAATTGATAAAAACAATTTTTTATATCTTTCAGAAAGTGAACAAATTAATTATCTTGAAAATCAATATAATTTAAATAAGATTAAATTAAATAATCTTTTGGAAATATTTAATTTTAGAAAAATGAATTTACAAGGTTTTTCTTCGTTAAGAAGGAATCAATTAATAAAATATGCTTTATTATCTGAATATTATGTTAGAGAAAGCAATAAACTGAATGAATATGGTTCTATATATAATAATTTATATACTTTATCTAATAATGAAATGGAAGATTATATAAATAAAACTTATCCTGTTGTGAAACATTTTATTCACAGTGTTAATGATTTTGAATTATATAGTCATATTCTTGGATTTGATAAAAGAGAAACAAATATTAATAATTATTCTTATTAATACTATGATTAGTATAATTTATATTAATATTATTATTTTGAATAGTTTAAATATTTTTTATTATTTATAAATTTTGTATATTTTTTAATATCAAAAAAACAATAAGATAATTAATATTAGTTAAAATTTATTTAAAACTATTATTTTTTCTTTTTCTTTTTTATATTTTTTAAACCTATATTTTCAGGAATATTTAATAAACCACTTCCACTTTTTGGAAGAAATAATTTAGGATAAAAAGAATCTTTAATAGTGTTTAAAAAGGCATTATTTAAAGTTTTATTCATATTTTTATCTTCATGATTGATTGAATTTTTTCCATTCATATAATCTTCATCTTTAATATTACTTTTACTCAAACTATGATTTAAACTTTTATTAAGTTTTTTTTTCAAATTTTCAAATTCATTTATTTTAAAATTATTCATAGTTTTTCTTAATTCTAGGAAATCATTATTATTAAAATTTTTTTTAGCATAAATAGAAGAAGTCATAATTCTTTCAGTTTTACTTCCTTTTTTTTCTTCACTTTTAATTAAAATATTTTTAAAATTATTACAATTTTTCATATCAAAACCACTTAAAGGACAAAAATGTTGCATATATCCAATTTTTGAATCATCAAATTGATTTATTGAACACATTGATTGATAAGTTGTTCTTGTTTTTATTATATTATCTTCTCCTTTAAATTTAAATATTGAATCACTTGGTAATTCTTTTTTTGAATTGATTAAATCATTAACTTTATTTTTAATAAATAATAAATTTGAACTTTTTGATTTATTTAATTGAATTTTCATTGAATAGTTATATACTTGACATTTTTTTTCTCCATTATCTATTTCATTATTTTCATTTATATTTCTTATTTTAAATGTTATTACTTTATTATTTAAGTGTATATAAGTATTTGAAATTGAACTCCTTCTTTTTAAAAGCATAAGATTTTTTGGTAAATTTGGTTCTTTTAGAAATTTATTAATTAATTCATTATGAATATTATTTATTCCAACAACTGAAGAAGTTCTTCTTAAATTTTTTATTTTTTTTAAATTAAAATTTCTTTTAAGAATATTTAACTCACTTTTATTTTCTTCGACATTTTTATAATAATTTTTTAAAATTTGCATTTGTTCTAATTTATTACTTAAATTCATTTTATAAAAAGCTCTTTTTCTTCCAAATTCTTGTAAAGCTGTTCTTATATTCTCCAAATTTCTTTTTTCTTTTAATTCTTTATTTTTATATTCAATTATTTGTTGTTCAACATATAATTGATTAAAATTATATGAAGGTCTATTATAAGAATAACTTGTTTTAATTTCTTTATTATCAATATTAGCATAATTAATACTTTTTCTGTTATCAAACTCAATTAATTTTCTTTGATCATAATTATTAACGTGATTTCTTTTAAAATCTTGAATTAAACTAGAAGGTTTTCCAACTTGATTTAAAATAGTTCTATGTTCTAATCCATTATTGATTGTACTTTCAATATAATTATTATGAAATTGATTAACATAATCTTTTTTATCTTGATTTCTTTCTAATTCAGTTAATTGTTCATTTGGTAATGGTTTAGTTTTTTCTTTAATTTGCATTAATTCTTTAAAATAAGAAAATGATTTATGATACCATTTATAAACAAAAGAAATTTTTTCTTTTTGAACTTTTGGATTTGTGATATATAATAAATCATTAACCAAATTTTCTAGTTGAAGATACATTGTTGATTTAAATTTATCTATATCACTTTTTTCATCTCTTGCAGTTATTCCTTTATTTTCTTTTTTTCTTTTGTTTAAAATTAATTCTTTTTGTTCGTTCTTATATTCCATTATATCATTTATTAATTTATCTAATTTATTATTTCGATTATCTTTGTTTTGTAAATATTCATTTATTTTATTTTGGAAATCTTTAACAAATAAAAACTGGGATTCCTTTTTAATCTGGTTTATATTTTTTTCATTATTCATAATTATTCAATTTAATATTTAAACATTCATTAAAAAATAAATAATGTTTTATTCATATTTAAATCATTAATTTCAGAAAAATTTTTAACAAAATTTTATATTTGTGAATTACAGAAATTTCAAATTTCAAAAAATAAATATTAACTTTTAAAACAGAAATTACTTCAGATGCCCTTTTTACAAATATAAAAATATAAAAGAAGATATTCAAATTGTATACGATATCCAATTTATTTTAGTTAAAGAATTACGAATAATCTGAATATTTAATTGGGATTATCTTTACAATTCTCTTCAACTATTTATATTACTGGTGAACAAAATACTTTTATTAAAACAATTAAAAATAAAGGTAAAAGAAAAAATCTTCATTTTTCTTTAAAATAAAATAGTGAAATTGAAGGTAATTTGATTGTTGGAGGTTATTCACAAAATTTTAATAAATTATTTATAGCAATTTTACTTGGGACAATTATTATTTTCCAAGAGATGATTCAAGAATAATATTTGGATAATATATTTTGATAAAATAATTAATTATAGTTCCTTATTTGAAAGTAATTATACAAGATTAATTTATGAATTTAGACTAACCATTAGAACTAATAATTATAATACTTTCATTAAAAAAAATTATTGGAATTAACAGAAAGGTTGTGTTGAAAAAAAATCTCAAAAGATAATAATAATTTTATTTTTAAATGTTTAAAAATAAATTTATCTAAAATCTTATATTGAATTAATTTTTCTCATCATAATTTTAAGTCCGTTATTAGTTGTTTTATTTATAAATTTTTAAAGTAAAACTTACTTTTTAATGATTTTTGAGTCAGAAAATTATTTAATTGACTTTTGAAAAACCCTTTTTAAACAGTATAAAAATATATATTTGACAGAGATAAAAAAACAATTGGATAAAGTAAAAATAATTTTAATTTATCTTGAGATTTTATTTATTTTCCCATGGTAATAATTCTTATTTACTTTAAAATTTTTTTCTTTGAAAAAAATAAAAGAAAAATCAGAGGAAATGGAATAGAAGCAAATATTGATTATACATTTGAGCGATGTAAAGTGAAAAAATTAGAAATATAAATATTTATAGAAAATAAACTTTATTTTATTTTTATAATTATTTATTTAATTATATTGATGGATAATTTAGATACATTAAAAATAAATTTCAATGGATTTGAAAGGAATATTGATAAAGAACAAAGTTTTATAGATTTTTTGAATGAAATAAAAAAGAAATTTAATTTATCGGAAGAAGAATTATTAAGAATTAATTTAACATATAAACAAGATGAATTTACAAAAACTATTAACACAGAAAAAGATTATCAGGAATTTATTGAGGAATTACTAGGTTTAGATGATTCTATGATATTTATGAGAATAAAACCTAAAATTCATTCATTATCTTTCACAGATGACAATTCGAAGAAAATATATACAAAAAAATATATTAAAGAATCAGAAAAATATAATGACAATTTATTGAACAAAATCAATCAATATAAAAATTACATTAAAACCCTTAAAGCAGATATCGATTTTTTAGAAATAGAAAATAAAAATATACCTGAAATACAAACACAAAAAATTAATGATCATAAATGTAAATTTTTATATAATGAAAATGAAGAAAATATAATAAAGATTAATATTATAGATTTAGATCATGAAAAACCAATTCAATATTTTTTTAATGTTGAAAATAATGGAGAAGAATGGCCAAATGATACATATATTAAATGTGTTGATAATGAAGAATTATATTTTGAAGAAGTAGGAATATTAGATAATGATTCTAAAGATATTTTTGATATAAAGAAAGAACAATTTTATCATTCATTTAAAGTTAAAATTTTTTTCAAAGATTATTCTAATATTCGACTTAAAGATTATATTCTATTGGCTTATTTAGAAAGTAAAAGTGAAGGAATTATTAAGAGTGAAAATGATTATGGTAAATTAATTATAAGAGTTCATCAAGATTTTCCAATAAAAAGTTCTTTTAATCTTCTCCCTTAACTTATTATTTTTTTTATAAAAAATTAATTAATTTATATAATGTTTTTAAAAAAAATAATTATAAAAAAAATTATATTAACCTATTGGAAAAAGTTAAATAACAAGCAAAACTCTTTCCTATTTTAGTAGAACAAATTCCAATAAATTTTAAATTAGGATTCAAAATAGTTTTTCTTTTCATTCCTTCTTTTTCTCCAGTATCATCAACAATCATTAAAATAAAACTTGTTTCAGGATCTTTAATATTATCTTTAAAAAAAGTTTTTACAGGAACAACTAAATTATTTACAGAATTTTTTAAATAATCTTTCATTTTAATTTCATTTTCATTTTCAGGAAGAGAAATGTTTAATTGAGGAAAATATATTAATTTTTTCATTGGGTTTGTATTATTTAAATAATTAATTGCTTCATCAAAACTTTTTTCTCCTTTATTTAAAGCTACATTTACTTTTGATTTATATATTAAATGTCCAGATTTATTTGTTTTAATATTTGATTTACTTTTTTCTATAATTGGAATAAATTTTTTAGGGTTTTCTCTTATTAAATTTATTTGTTCGAAAATATATTTCGAATAATCATCTTCTGGAATTAAATTTTTATCTATTGAATCTTCTATATCTTTTTCACCATGAAAATAATTATCATTTGATAGTACATTAGATGCTACTATAAATTCTGTATTTTCTATAGCATTCTCATTTGAATTGTCTTCAAATTGATTATTATTATAATTATCATAATCATTATCTCTAAAATTATTTAAATTTTCTTCTTCAATTATATTTATATTTTTAGTAGGAAGATCTAATTTAGATTCTATATTATCCTTAAATGAATTATTACTTGAACTAAAAAATTTTGGAGTTGAATAATTTTTTAATTTAAATTTTTCATGTAAATTATTTGATGAATTTAAATTTGAAGGAATACTATTAAAGTGTTCATTCCTTTCTTCAGGTCTTATTTCTACTCCTTCATCAAATAATTTAAATTTATCTCCTAAACACTGGCAAAAATTCCCCATATTTAAATAAATGTAAAATATTTGAAAGTTTTAATAAAATATAGTAAAATATATAGAAAAAATATTTTATTCAAAAAGAATTATGATTTATAAAATAATCACATTAGTTTAAATAATGACTGACATAAAAATATATAATTCAATTACGCAATCAATTACAAATGATATATCATTATTTAAAAATAAAGAACAATCCCAAATTGAATTTAATAAACAAATGATTATTAAAATGTGTTTATTATTAAATTTATCAGAAGAATTAAAAAATAAAAATGATAAAATAAAAGAAATTAGAAAGAAAGAAATAGAAAGACTATTAAAATTATATGAAGAAAAAAAAGAAAGAGAAAAAAATAAAACAAATAACACAGAAATTGATGAAAGTTCTGATGAAGATAATAATGATGAAAATTATTGTTTAAATGTTTTAGAAAATCCTACTTTACAAATTTATATTCCTATGAATCAAACTTCATATTCTTTAGAAGATAATATCATTATTGAGTTAAACGGGAAAATGTTAATTGATGATAATTTAATTAACAAAAAAAAAGTATTAGATGAAGAAAGTGAAAATAATAATATTGATTTATCTTTTGAAGAACCTGTAATTTTATCTGAATATAAATTTAAAAATGAAACAGAAACAAATTTTTTAAATTTAATCGATGAATTTTCGGAGGATAATGAAAATATTAAAAATGTAAATTGCACAGAATTAAATTCTGATAATCCAATTGTATTTATAAAAGAAAAGCTAGATATTTCTTTTGCTCAACAAAGAAAAAATTATAAAATAGCTTTTGAAAAAAATGATTTAAATAAAGAAAATATAAATTCAGATAATTCTTTAAATAATATTTATCAAAATGAATTTAAGAATTATCTTTCTTTAAAAACTTTTGAATTTTATAATAAGCATATGAATATTACTTATTTAAATAAAATTCTTGATGTTTATATAAAAATAAAAAATAAATCTGATTTATCAAAATATTGTGAAGAAAAAATGTTTTTAAATTTAACAAAAATTTACTTATTAAAATGTGGAATAAGTGATAAAACAATTTATGAAGATACTTTAAGAAATTTAATATATAAAGGAGGAAAGTATCATTTTGAAAGTTTTTTGAATTGTTTTTTAAAAATTTTAAAATTAACTGATGATAATTTAATTATTTTATATAAATTTTTAATGTATCTATTAATAAATGATAATAAAGAAGAAATAAATTTAAAAACTTTAAAACAATATTGTAATGAAATGATAACAAGTAAAATGATATATGATGAAGAATTATGTGATGAAATAAGAAAAAAAATAATAAAAAAATATAATGCTTTATATAAAGGAGAATATCAAACATTTAATATTAGAAATATATTAATAATTTTAGAAACATTTTTTGAAAATAAATAAAATTATATTTTCAAATTAGGGAAAAGAATAAGAAACTTTTGATAATATTAATGAATTAATTTATTTATATAAATATAATTTAATATTTAACATTTTTATAAAAAATTAGAATTTTTTTCTTGAATTGTTATAAATGGATTATTTGTCTTATTTTGTTTATTTTTCATTAATTTCATTGTTTTTGTATTTAATTGATTAGTTACTCTTTTTTGTTTTAAATCTCTTAAAATTTTCTTTTCTCTTTTTCTAATTCCTGCATTTTCACCATGAAAAATATAACTTTGATATCTTGCCATTTCTTTTGGTTTTAACTTTTTCCCTTCTTCATCTCTATATTCAATTTCAACATCAATTTTTTCTTTATTATTAATAGGATAAACAATATTATTATTTAATTCTTTTTTATAATCTCTATCATTATAACGACCAAATGTTTCATTTTCATTTATTAATTTTTTTTGTTTAAATAAATATAAAGCTATACTTACTCCTTTTCTTGTTGGAATTTCTTCTAATTCTCCTAAATCATCATTAAATACTTCTTTTATATTATTGTCATTAATATTATTTATTTCATTATTTTCTTTTGGATTATTATTATCTATTTTATTATTATTTAATTTTTTTTCTGGTTCTTTTATTAAATTTTTTTTTTCTTTTTTATTTTCATTTTTTTTATTTTTTCTTGGTTTAAATATTGGAATATTATCTAAATTTAATAAATTATTTTCATCTTCATTTTTTTCAATATTATTATTTTCTTCTTTTAAAGTTTTAAAAATAATATTTTCATTTGATAAATTTTCATTTTTTAAATTTTCTATTTTTCCTAATCTTTCCATTTCATCTTCATTTATATAATTATTATTTTGAAAATAATCACTTATTAAATCTTCTTTTTTTATATTTTTTTCTTCTTGTGGAATTAATAAAGTTGAAGGTTTAAATTTTTTCTTTTTCTTTTTTTGCTTTTTAATAAATTCATCTCTTGTTAAATATTCATTTTCAAATTTTTTATTTTGATTTAAATCAATTTCCTTTCCTATATTATTTTTTTCTTTTATTCTTTTTAATTTTTCAAAAATTTTTGAAGAATCAATGTCATTAATTTCTCCTTTTTCATTTAATTCTAAATCAATTGAATCAGAATTTTTTTCATCATCTTTGAAACCTAAAGAAGAAAAATTATTATCTTTTTTTATTCTACTTACGTTTTTATTGTCTAAATTCTCTAATTCATCTTCACTTTCTTTATTTTCATTTTTATCTTTTAAAGTGAAAATGTAATCTAGATTTGATTCTAAATCGGAATAACCTTTTAATCTTAATTTTTTATTATCCATTAAAATATAAAATATTTAAGAAAAATTCATTAAAATAATAAAAATTTATTAGATTTAGGATTTTGAAAACAAAAAACAGTTAATAAATCTCAGGATTATTTAAATGTTGAAATCAGGCTTATATTCTATATTATTATTATTATCATAAATTTTTAATTAAAATTGATTTAATTTTCTAATGTTTTTAAAAATGAACTTTTATATATTGTTTTTTCAAAATCAAAATGAACTAACAATAAATTTTGTCTAATATAAAATTTATTATTTTTTTATTTTTATTCTTAGAATTAAAGGCAAACATTTAAAATATATATAATTTAATTATTGTCATTTTTCATCATGAGAAAAGTAATAATTTAAAGAAAAATACAAAGAATTCAAGAAAAAGACTATTAAAAATGAAATTAATGAAAAAAAATGATAAAACAATAAAGATAAAAACTAAAGAAAATAAATATTTATATATTTTTTTTAAATTTAACTATTGAAAATCAATGAATGATTATTATAAAATGTTAAGATCTATTTTATTAATTTTATTTATAAATATATTTCACTATATTATTAAATAATATCAATAAAAAAATTTTTAAAATAAAAGAAAAGAATCACTTGAAAAAAATAAAAAAATAATTTATTTATTTTTATAATTCTTTGATTTAAAATTTAAATTAAAATGATTGATTCAATTTTATATTGTCTTCTGGGGACAACAGGAGGAATTTTTTTAGAAACAGAAAAAGAATTTAAAATAAATGAAAATATAAATACATTAACTGAAAGTGAAAAAGAATGTTTAATTTCAGTATGTAAAATAGGTCAAAATTATAAAATGTTATTTGATTTTATAAATAATTATGAAAATAATTTTAATAATGAATTAATGAAAACAACTTCATTTGAAGAAAATTCACAAAATAATGAAAATAATGTTAGAAAAGAAACAATATATTTAAGTGGTGTTTGTAGAACAACAAATGAATTATTAACTGAATATAGACATATTATTTCAAATTTAGAGTCTAAATTTTATATAGAACAAAATTTAACATTAAATGAAATTTTAACTGAGATTTCACCTTATATAATAAAATTTGAAAAATTACAAGATTTTATTTCTATAATATACAGAGATAATTTAAAAGGAGGTAAATTTTTAAATTATATTTATGAATGTGGTATTAATGGTGATCCTCATATTAAATCTTTATTTAAATCTCTTTTTATAAATTGTAATATAATACTAAATAATATGATTTCAATGTGGATAATTAATAATTTAATTCAAAGTAATGAATTTTTTATTGTTTCAAGTAATAATTTTATAATGGAAGAAGATTTTATTAATGGAGTAAATCATGATTTAGAAAGTTGGAAAGCAAATTATTATATTGAAAAAAATAATATTCCAATATATTTTCCAAATAATTTAGTAGAAGATATTTTATTTGTTGGAAAAGCAATTAAAATTTTAAATTCTAATAAAAATAGTGAAGAATGTAAAATTTCTTTTAATGATATGAGTATCTTTTATACTTCTCTTCAAAAATTAAATGAAATAATATTTAGACAAAATGAAGAAATTAATAATTTAATTGATATTGAATTATATAATAAAATATTAACTTTAATTAAAAATTGTGTTTCTAAATTTTTATGGAAATTA
>JAEEGK010013486.1_pt1 | contig 18407 bp, 12 predicted proteins | sample 8958771 | NCBI WGS metagenome assembly JAEEGK01 (sample SAMN16246547, study PRJNA631951) | gut metagenome | biome: gut microbiome; feature: rumen; material: SC-attached | host: Bos | place: Iran: Karaj | collected 2018-10
CTATTTTTTTATTATTATTATTTTTATTTTTTTTATTATCATTATTTATATTATCTTTTTTCTCATTAATAATATTATCATTTAATTTTTGTTTAATTCCATCTGATTTAGGTAAAATTGAAGTTTTATTAGTTCTTATTTTTATATTATAAACATTATTAACATTTTTATTTTTGTTATTTTCTCTAAAATAAATATTAATAGAACGAATTTGATTATTTAATTGAATATTTCTTGATTTTGGAGGAATTCTATTTACATTATTTAAAGAATTAATATTTATGTTTTGATTTAAATTATTATTATTCTTTTTAACTTCTGTTAATTTATTAAATAAATCTTCATATTTAAAATGAGCTCCTCCTTCATAAAAATTATTTTCTTCTGATTCTTCATTATTTTCATTTAATTCTTCAAATTCTTCATAATTATTATCTATATTAAATTGTTCTTGAGACATTAATTAATTAAATTAATTTATAATTTTTAAATTATTTAAAATCAAAATTAAAAATATATTTAAAAAACATTTAATAAAAAAACTAAATGAAAAATTCAAATTGTTCTTCATTAAGTAATACAAATTCATCAAATCAAAATAACAATTTGATAAAATTCCCTCTTTATAAATATAATATATCAAAGGCAAAATTAAATTATAAAATGATGAATAAAAATATTAAATCACAAAAGCAAAATAATAATAAAAATAATATAAAAAAAATTGATGATATAACTCCAACAATAGTTTTAAACATTAAATCAAGACAACAAATAGAAACAAATAATAGTAAAACAAAAAGTGAATCTGAAAGTAAAGAAAAACAAAAAAATAAATCATACAATCTTCAAAATTCAAAAAATAAAAATAATTCAAAAATAAATTACATTTCTTCAAATTGTTCAATAATGTATAATAATAATATAAAACCAAAAGAAGAAATAAATAAAAAAATAAAACATAAAAATCAAATAACTAATATATGTTTAAAAAAAGGAAATAATGGTAAATGGGTTCATTATAATAATATAAAAACTTCTTCTTCTTTTTCAAATAATAATAATAAATTATCTCAAATTGATTTAAAAAAATTAAATAAAATCACCAAAAATATTCATTTAAATTCTTATAAAACAACTCCTAAAACTGCTTATCAATCAAGGAAACATTCAAAAGAAAAAAATAATGTTAAAAAGAATAATTTTATTCCTTCTTCTTCTAAATCAAAAAGTAAATCAACTTCAATAACTAAAATAAATAATATAATAATTTCTTCAAATAATAATAATAAAATAAATAAATATTCAATTTCTAATTTAACAAGTCAAAGTATAAATAATAATGATTCTAATAATGAAATAAATGATAAAAAAAATGAAAGTAATATTACTAGATTAAGTAATTCATATTATAAAAAAAATATAGAAGAAAAAAGAAATAATCGTAAAAAAAAAGAGGAAAAATTAAAAAATGAAAATTCTCAAAATTCAAATAAATATAATAAATATTATTATGAAAAAATAAATATAAATTTATTTCCAATAAATGATTCATCAAATAATACAATAAAAAGTGAATCAAAAAGTAAAAGTGAATTAAACACAAAAAACAAAAGCATTAAAAAATCAATAACAAATACAAAAAATAATATATTTATATATAATATACAATTAAAGAAAAAAGATTTAACTGGAAATAATACAAAAATACTAAATAAATTAAATAATAATAATACAAATAATAATAGTATAAATAGACATAAATTAAGTTCTACATTAACAAAAATTGATAAAAAAGAAAAAAAACAAAAATCTAAAAAACCAATAACTCAATCATTATTATATGACATTACAAAAATAAAAAAAATTGATATTAATAAGAAAAAAAAAAAAGAAGACAATTCATTATCAATTTCATTAACATCATCAATAAAAGATTTAAATTATTATAAAAATGAAAGTAAAAAATTATCTGAAAAAATCAAAAATTATTATATAAAAAATAAAGAATATCCAGAAACAACATTAGAATATTATAAAATAGGAAGAAGTATAGGACATGGTGGATTTGGAAAAGTAAATTTATCTCTTCATATTTTAAGTGGTAGAATAGTAGCAATAAAATCAATTAATAAGAAGAAAGGAATATATTCTAAAAAAAATATATTATATGAAATTAAACTAATGAAAAAATTAAGAGGACATAAAAATGTGGTAAAATTATTTGAAAAATTTGAAAATAAAAACTACACCTTTATAGTAATGGAAAATATAATGGGTGGAAATTTATTACAAACAGTGAAAAAAATGACAAAATTAACAGAAAATCAATCAAAAAATATATTTAAACAACTAATAGAAACATTAAAATATATTCATTCAAAAAATATAGTACATAGAGATATAAAACCTCATAATATATTATTAACATTGGATAACCAAATTAAAATATGTGATTTTGGAGTTGGAAAAGAAATAACAAAAGGAACTTTAGTAAATGAAACATGTGGAACTCCAGCATATATTGCACCTGAATTATTATATAATAAGCCTTTTGATCCTTTTAAAAGTGATATTTGGAGTTGTGGTGTTGTTTTATATTTTATGTTAACTGGTTTTGTACCTTTTAAAGGAGATAATGATAATGAATTACATAATAATATTATTAAAGGTATTTATCCTTACATTGATAATATTTCTCTTGAATGTAATGATTTAATTAAAAATATTTTAGAGGTTAATCCTGATAAAAGATTTAATTTAAATGATATTTTAAATCATTCTTGGTTAAAAGATTTTGATTTAAAAAAAAATAATTTTGAATTATTTACTAAAGCAGAAAAAATTATTTATGGGAAATTAAATATTGATTACAGATTTAATGAAAAAGAAAAATTAGTGGAAAATTTCACTTATAAAAATTTAGAAAGTGAATTTGATAGTGAAAATAAAAATATTGATTCTACTTCATATATTATTACTCCAAATAATACAGAAATTCAACCTTATTATAATGATGATGAAGAAATTTATTTTTCTGATTTAATGATTAAAGATAATATTATGAAATTTAATTTAAAAGTTAGGGAATTGAACTTAAATTATGAAGTTAAATATAATGCTGATGTTGATCAAGGATTTTTAAGAAATGAAAAAAAAAATAAAATTATGAGATCTTTAAATAATTCAATTAATGAAATTGATAAAAAATTAAAAGATAATAATTTTGATAACAATAATATAAATAATTTAAATAAAGAAGAAAATGATATTGAAGATGAAAAATATAATGATAAGAAAAATAAATTAAATGAAAAAAATAATTTTAATATAAATGAAGATGCTTTAAAGTTTGTTGAGGATTTTGGTTATAATAGAGAATATATTATAAAATCTTTACTCAATAATGAACTAAATCATTGTACTGCAACATATTATTTAAAAATTTCTTTAATAGAAGAATAATCTTTTTTTCAAATATTATATTTTTTTCCTCAAAGAAAAATGTATATAATTAATAATTAATTATTAATAATTTAATTAATCAAAAAAATATATTATATATATTTATTCTAATAATTATCATCGCTTTACTTTTTTATTAAATATCTTTTTATTTTTTTTCTCTGTTTTGGTTTAAAATTTTAAGTTTTCTAATATCTTCATTTCTAGAAATCTTTTAAAATTACTACTCTATGGTAAAATATTTTTATTATTTTAAATTCCATCATTTGATTTTTTAATATAATAATATTTTTTGTTGTGATTAAACTAAATATATCATTTATTTTTTTTAATTTTATTCTTTAAAAAATAAGTGAAATATTATTTAATTTTAATTAAAAATTATGGAAACTTTTAGAACAGGAACTTTTGGAGAAGAAAATTATCTTGAGACAAATTCAAATAATTTACAAGTTCTTTTAAATAAAATAGATAATAACATTCAAAATGATAAAAATAAAACTATTGAAATTATAAAGGAAGTAATGAATGAAATGGACATTATTAGTAATAAATTTCCAAAAAATAATTATATTTCAGATTATTCAAGTTTTAATTATACAAATAATTATACAAATAATTATACAAATAATTTTTCAAATAATTTTCATTACCAATTAAATGATAGTTTTATTCCTTCAAAACCTGAAAAATTCAAATTTACAAACATATCAAAAAAAGTATTTAATATATGTAATGACATAAGTAATTTAGAAGAAACTATAAATAGAAATATTTTAAGTAATTATACTTATAATAAATACAATAATTATGGATGTACATTTACAAAAAAAAATGATTTGATAAGTACGGGAATTAATACCAATTCTTTTTCAAATTATAATACAAATTCATCTCAAAAAATAAACTCTTTTTATAAGAGTAACAAAAATCCTTTTAATAAATTATATAATAGTAAAAAAGTTAATTCTCGAAGTTTATATTTATCTCATAATTTCGCTCAAACTAATATTTTCGAATAATATTATATTAAAAACAATTTTTTATGTTTAAATAAATAATATCTTAAATAACTTTATAATTAATTACTTATCGAAATTTCCTTATTACTTTTTAAAATTCATAAAAAATAATATAACAAAAGAAAAAATAAGAACATTCCAATCACCAAACTTACTTTTTCCATAATACAATTTTTGGTAAAGAAAGTTTCTTTTTTTAAAAGAATAACAAAAATAGCAGGCAGTAAAATACTTAAATAATTAGAAGAAAAAATACCAAAGAAATAAACAACATTACCTAAATTTTTGAAATAAAAAGAAAAAATAAATAAAAATACAAACATTATTATGTTAAGAATTATTAATCTTTTTTCAATTTCTTCTTCTTTTTCTCTTTTTTCAGTTTCAGTTTTTTCTTCTTCTATAAATTTATTTGCATAATTTCTTATTAAAGAATTAACTTTTTTTCTTAAATAAATTGAAACTGTTATAAGATAAAAACTAGATAAAACTAAAAATAAAATTAATTGAATAATAATTAAAATTTTTAAAATATATGAATTATAATTATCAATATCAAACAATAATTTATCAATTAAATCATCAAATTTATGATTTTTTATATTAAAAGAATTTACCAATAAAAAAAATTAAAAATATTGAAGTTAAAAAACCAAAATGTACAGAATTTTTCATTTCTATTGGATTTCTTAATTTTAAAGATAAATAAGTTTTTGATAAGTAAAAATAAACAAACAAATTCCTAAACCTTTAATAATATTATAGAAATTAAATTCTCCAAAATTAACTCCATGAAATTCATCCCAATTAATTTTCTTTTTTATTATATAATATAATAAATAAATAAAAGAATTTATAATAGTGAAACAAAGAGTCATAGTATTAAATAAATTTAAAGTAAATTTATTTATTGAAAATCTCTTCCAATATAACATAAAAAAAATTATAGAAACTAAAATTAAACTTTTTTTTTCTCTTTTAATATATTTTCCTCCAAATAAATATTCTAAAAAAAAAACAAATAAATTAATAAAGATTTTATTAATAACTAAAAGGCAAATACAACAAATAATAATAGGTCTTATTAAACATAATATTTGAACAAAATATTTTCCTTTTAAACCAAATATTAATCTTCCATAAACAGTAAGAGTATATCTTGAAGTTATTTTTATTCAAAGATCTCATTTGCAAAAAGTATATAATTAAAATAATAAAAATAGAAGGAATAAAACCATTTAAAAAAAATAATATTGGAGTAACAATAAAATCAATTTGAATTATTGCATTAAATATTTCAATTGAAGGTTTTTTTAAAGTTAATGTATTTTTATCAGATTTTGCCTTTTTAATACAATTTTTTTCAATATCTTCGTTAATAAATTCATTAAATTTATTTTCATTAGAACCATCATCATAATCAGTTGGATAAGTTAAAGTTTGATTAATTTCAATATTTTCCATTTTTATTTATTTATTTATATTTTTTTAAAATGTTATATATTTTTTAATCTTATTATTCATCTACTCAAATAAAATATTTAAATAATCTAAGAAATATAAAAGCTAATTAATAAAAAAAGATGAAATAAAATAAAATTATATTAAATTAAGTAAAAATAATAATAATCAAATTAGATAAATGAATAAAAGTAAACAAAAATTCTTAAAAATATGGTTATTTTAATAATTATATTTTACAATATTATCCTAAGAAAATATTTCAATAAAAATAATAAATAATAATATTTCAATTAATTAGAGTGAATTTATTTATTTGTTATATAATATTTTTGTTTTAAATTTATTCATCATTATTTCTTTTTTTTCCAATAAAATTATCTTCAGAAAGTGAATGAAAACTAAAATTAAGTAAAGTTTGTGAAGGAGATGGTAAAATAAATTCTTTTTCATTATTTTTATCAAAAAAAGAAAAATTACTATTTATAGGGGATAATCCATCATAATTATCTAAAATTTTATTGTCATCATCAATCATTAAAAAATTTTCAATTTTATTATCTTTATAAAAAATATTTTTATTGAAATTTGTAATTTGTTCAATATAATTTAATTCTTCAATAATATTCAAATTTTCATGATTACAATTATTATTACAAAAGCAAAAATTATCATATAATTTACATTGATTTTTACAATGACATCTTCCATTACATCCACAAGAACAATTTAAACTACATATTTTCATATTATCAATTGAAATATCTTTATGAGATTTAATATAACTATTAACATTATTAAATAAATTATTTATTCTATTTTTTTTTTCTTCTTCATCATCTAAATGAGAAAAAGGTTTTATTGTAATATTCGGTAAAACTTTATGTAAAGTTGATATAAAAATTTGTTCTAAATCTTTTGAACGTTGACTTTGTTTAATTAATTCTTTTTTTATTCTTTCTGTTCTTTTATCTAAATCTGATTTACAACAAGATAAAAATTCAAATTTTTTTTCTAATTTTTCTATTCCATTCATTACATTTAAACTTTCATGACAAGCATCAATCATTTTTTCTTTTAAATTTCCAATCATTTGTCTATTTAAAGTATTTACTTCTAAATTTTCTGTAAATTTTAAAAAACAAATTCTATTTTCTACACCACTTTCAATTTTTAATTTTGATTTATTTTGTCTTTGTATATTTGTTAAAAGATCTGGTTTATTTTTTTGAAAATGTTCATTTTGAAATTCTTCTAAATTTAAATCCCCTTTTTTATGAAAATTATATAAATTTAATTGTCGAACAAATGATGAATAGTTATTACTTTTAAAATATTTTTTTAATATTTCATCACAAAATTTTCTCTGGTTTTTTATTTGGAAAAATAAACCTGATTCATCCCATGATATTATTTCTTTATTACTTTCTATCTATTTTTTAATGTTATTAAATTTTATTCTTACTGATAAAATTTGATAGAGTTTTCTTAAAAATGTTGATACTTTCTTTTTTTTTTCAGACATATTTGATTTTATTTATTTATTTTATTTATTTATATAATTTTTTAAACATGTAACTTGCATTAATTAATAAATCTTAAATATAGTTTTTTTTGAAATGGATCACCATATTATTTCTGTGTGGTTATTTTTTTTCAATTAAATTGTAGTATTAAATTGGATAATTTTTTTAAAAATTTAATTTATAATATCATAAATAAAAAAACAGAAAAGTTATTTTTTATTAATTCCATTATTTTTTAAAAAATTAAATAAGAAAATTTAAATTTATTCTTAATTTTAAATATATTAAATTAATTAACATTCATTTAAATTTAAAAAAAATGAACAAAATTTTCAACTTTTTAAAGCATTTATGTCTTTATTTTATTTATATAATGAAAAGACTTATAATTTTACTTATTTATTTTATTTTATTATTAACTATAAAGAAAAGTATGTATGAATTATAAAAGATATATAATTTATTTTCAATATTATATGTACTTTAAGTTCTTTTCTTAAATTTTCTGTATCAGATGAAACAAAAATCATATTTGCATTTTTAATAGAAAAATAATTAAAATATTCTTCACAATTTTTAATTTTTTTGATATTAATGAACATAATATATCATAAATTCAATATTTGATTTACTAATATAATATTCATATTCAAAATTATAAAATTTTCCTAAATTTATTGATTTATCTATATTATTTTTTTGATTAATTATATGAATGATTTATTGTTTTATCTAAATTAAAATTAAATTTATTAAATAAAGTTAATGAGTAATAATCTGAAAACTGTAAAGTTTAAATAAATCAGATAAAATTTTATTAATTTTTTTATATATAATGATATAAACAACAACACTTTTGATTATGATTATTATTATGATGATTATTATTTTTCATTATTAAATAATATTTAATTGAACAATTTCAAATTTTTAAATTATTTTAATAGATTATTTTTTTCTATAGTTTCAAATTAATAGGTTTTAATAAAGATTTTCCACTAATTTTAAAAATTGGATTCCAAAAGTTGAATTAAGTTACAAGAAATATATTTTTTCTTTTATTGTTACTTTTAAATTTATATTTGAATGAATCAATAAATTTATTATTTCGTTTTTTATTATATTTTTGGAATTTGAAAAAGTAGAGATAAAGATGAAGTATTTAAATTAGAACTTAAAATTGGAGATTAATCTAGCATTAGATTTTAATTTTTTATTTTTAATTAATTATATTTAATTTTTTTTTATTTAAATTTATAGATTTTTTAATTTATATTTTTTTTGGCTTTGTAAACATTGTTTTTTGAACTTTTATTATATGAGTTTTTTTATTTGTTTGTTCAGAAGAAAAAAATTTTTTTGTTTTTTCTTTGCTTATTTTTTTAACTCTCCTTGGAGAAATATTTGATAAAGTAGATATAGGAGAAATATAATTTTTATGTCTTCTTTCTGAATAAGGAATACAATTTGTTTTATAAATATTTGAATCTTTTTTTAAATTTTTTATTTTATAATTATTTGAAGTTGTTTTAATTATATTTGATTTAGTATTTTTCGAAGTTATATTTCTTGATTTTTGAATTCTAGTATTTATTCTATTATTATTTGTATTTATACAAATATTATTATTTATATTAATATTAATATTATTTATTGTTGGAGAATGAAAAGTTAAAATATTTTCATTTTTATTCTCATTTCTTTCTGTATTAGTATGAAATATATCAATTAATTCATTTAAATTGAAATTACTTTTAATTCCTTTATTATTAATTATAGTACTATATAAATTATCATTTTGTGTTATTGTATTAAAATTCCAATTTAAAGATAATTGTTTTCTATTCACATTTCTAGATTTATTAGATGAAAAATGCTTAACTGTTTTCTTTTTTAAAATATCTTTATTATTATTTTCTTTATTATTATTAGAAATATGTCTATGAGACAATTTATTATTTACACTTGTATTTTTCTTAAGAGAATTGCTAGTAGATAAATCTGAAAATATTTTAGATGAAATTTTCTTATCAATTGGAATTATCCTATAAGTTTGAGATTCATTTTTATTTAATATAGATTCAATTTTTTTTAATTGTAATTGAGGAATTTGTTTTCTTTTTCTATTTTGAGAATTTAATTCATTTTTTTCTCTTTTTTCTACTTTAATTACTTTATTAAAATTTTTAATTGCAGGAACAATTTTTTTAATATTTTGATTTATTTTATTATTATTATTTTTATGATTATTTTCATTATAATTAAAACAATTTAATATTGATTTAACAGAACTTTCATTTGAAAATTTATAAGAATTAGAAGTTAAGTCTGGAATTGAAATACTATAACTCTCATTATTTTCATTTAAAGAAGAATCAATTTTTTTAATCACATCATCATTAAATATTTTTTCATATTTTAATTTTAAATTTTGGCTTTTATCATTATTATTATTATTTTCTTCAAATCTTTCATAATGAAGAATATAAAAATACTTTGCTTGTCTTTCACTATAATCTTTTATAATTTTATTTGCATATGAAACTCTAAAAATTGGTTTTACAAAAAATAAAGCATAATTATAATAATAATTCGCAATTTTTGGAAGTCTATCTTTTGATTCAAAAATATTATAAAATCTTCTTAAAAATTCATCAACCAAACTATTTAAATTATTTTCTTTATAACAAACTAAAAAATGAGATGAATTTGAATCTATTAAATTATTTATCATTATTATATCATATTTTACTTTTGTTATATTATGATTTAATAAATTTGTTTTTATTAGTAAAAATGACGATATTTGTTTTTTATTTGATTTTAGTATTTTTTGAGATTTTATTTTTTTTGAAAATATATTTTTCACCGGTGAATTTATTTTAGATATTTTACTAATTTTCCCAAATAAATTTTGCTTTTTAATTTTATCGTTATCATTTTTAAAAATCATATATTAAAAAAATAATATTTAAATTAGAATTCATTAATAAAAAATATTTAAAAAAAAATAGTTTTATTTAGGTTCTGTTTATTTATATATAAAAATACAAAAAAACTAGTTTAATACTTTATTTTTTGGACTATTTTATTCTAAAAAACATCTTTATAAGTTAGAGACAATTCAATAAAAGGTTTATCATTAATTAAATTGATTTGAAATAGTGTTTTTTGCTCTTAAATTTAGTGATTGATTTTATTTTTATAGTTAAATAAAAATCATATTTTTATATATATTTTTTTTCCACTCCCCCTTGTTTTTAATTCTTCTTTATTTTTTATATTTCTCTGATTTTATTCATTTCTTTCATTATAAAAAATTAATTCATTGTTTCTTCAATATTTTTTCGTATTTCTTCTTTATTCAAATAATTTGATAATTCTTTTTCACTTTTTTTGATTTGTTGATAGTAAAATTGTATTAACAGGTTAATGTTTTATCAATTTAACAACCAAAAAATTGGAAGTTTAATTCATTTTTTTATTTATTCATCTTTAGATACTCTTCTATCTTTTATTCTAGATATAATTTTAAATAAATAATAATAAATTTAATTGAGAAGATGGGTTACATATATTTATTATAATATAAATATATTGACTAATTTTCAATAATAATATTGTATTTAAAAAACAATTTATCTTTGACTTTTTATTTGTTTTTTTTATTCTAATTTATATTTTCATTTATTATATTATTTTGTTTTGTTTATTTTCGTTTTTTTTGAACAATTTAAAAGTGAAAAAGAAATTTTTAAAAATTAAAATAAAATAAATTAATTTTCTACTATTCAAAATAAAAAATGGAAAGAGAAGAAGAAAATAACAATGGAGATGGATTTAAAATATCAAAATTAAAATGTTTTCTAATAATAATATCTTCAATTATAATTTTGACAATAATATATTATATAGAAAAAACATTATATTATTTAATAACATTATTAGTGTTTTATTGGCCAATTTCAATAATAATAATAATAGGAATTCATTTATTAACTTTAAGATATATTGTATATCAAATTCTTTTTATTGGTCAAATATTTTTTGTAGATAGACATAATAAATATTTAGCAGGAGTTAAACAAGCTTTAATATTTGAAAAATCTTTAAGTATGATGTTAAGATCTCTTTTAACTTTATCTGATAATAAAATTGAAAAAACTTATACTAAATTAATTAGGATTGATATTGATATTGAAACTTGTATGGAAAATGTTAATCATTTTATTGATATTTTTACTAAAATGAAAAATGAATTTAAAAATTTATCTAATATTCAAGATATATTTTACAATTATTTAAATACTTTAAAAAACGAAATGGATAGCATAAAATTATTAGAAAAATTATCAAATGAAATTCAAAAAAAAGGAGAACAACCAATAGATACTGTTGTAATCTTACCAAATGATATTTTAAATATATTTGAAAATAATTTTGATTCAATATATAACACAATTAAAGATTTAATAGATATATTAACAACATTTATGAATTATGAAGTTCCATGGTATAGTTTTAAAGCTTATAAAACTTTTTTTACAAATGATTTATTAGGATCAATAAATCAATGGCAGATGGAAATATCTAAAATATATAATTTAGAATCAAAGAAATTAAAAACAAAAGATAACACTATATTAGATTACATAATAATAAATTCTAATAATATAGAAGAAAATAAGAAAAAAAATTTAATAATAATATGTGGTCCAAATGGTTCTCCATATCAATATTTTTGTAAAAATATGAAATTAAACATTTATTTAGAAAAAGGAATAGATGTAATATTTTGGAATTATAGAGGTTATGGTTATAGTACAGGTAAAGTAACAATAAAGAATATAAAAAGTGATATTATTGAATTATATGAAGAAATAATTTCATGGAAAAAATATGGTAAAATAGGTATTCATGGAATTTCAGTTGGTGGTATTCCTTCCTGTTATCTAGCATTTAATAAACCTGATATTTGTTTATTAATTAGTGATAGGAATTTTGGTCAAATTGATTATATTGTTAAAGATTATTTTTTAGGAGAGTTTTTATTCTATTTGTATAAATTTATTTGCTTTCCTAATAATAGAACTATTGATCATTTTGTTAATTGTAAATGTTATAAAATTATTTTAAATGATCCTCATGATATTATTGTTAGAGAAGGTGGCTCTTTAAAAACTCTTGTTTCTGATTATTTTATCAAAAATTTTATTGTTAAAAAAAATAAAAATAGTAATATTGTTAAGTTAGCTTTAAATGATAATTCAATAATAGAAAATAATAAAAATGAAAATAATAATTTAATATATGGAGAAAATGCTTTGAATTTATTATTAGAAAATGATTTTGAAGTAAAAGATTTTAAAAAGTGTTTAATTGAAATAATAGAAAGATTAGATGATGATGATTTAAAACTAGAAAATAATTTTATAGAAAGAATAAAAAAAAATATTTTATCAATAAAAAATAGAAATCAATATATGAATATAGAAGTTAATCCTTTAAAAACACATGCAATAGATTTTTTAAGAAATAAAATGGCGTATTTTTTAGATAAATTTGAAAGTGCAGGAGATACTTTAGATTCCTTATTAGATATTATTAGAAATAGAAGAAAAGAATTATTTATTAATAATTTCTTCAATAATTTTCTTGTTTTCGGAATCAAACATTCTGAACATAATATTTTTTATTATACTACTGAAGGAAGAGAAAATATAATTAAAGAAGCCATTGAAAATTTAGAAGATATTATTAATTCTGATGATATTAATCCAATTAAAGATAAAACTATAATTAAAGAAATTTATATTCTTCAAAATTATTTAAAAAAAATAGAAAGAAATTTAAAAGAAATTAAAGTTAATATAAATAAAAAAAGTTTAACTCTTGAAGAAAGATTAATTAGTGAAGAAAGTTCTTTAGATAATTCTGATAATAGTACTGATTCTCAATATAATTTTAATGAGGAAAACTATTATGATTATGAAAAGAATTTAAATTTATTAAAAAGAGGTAATCTTATTTCTTTATCTTGTGGTCATAATGGTAGTTTAAATAATAATGAATTGTTATCTTTCAATTATCAATTGGAAAAATCTGGAATTTTCAATTTAATAGATATATAAATTAATAATTATATAAAACATTTTTTATATTTTAATTGAATCAATAATTTTTGATAATAATTATTACAATTATCTTTTATATCAAATTTTGATTTTAATATCATCTAAAATAATTTCAATTTTCCAAATATAGAAAAAAATTTCAATGACAATAAATAAGTGCAAAATATGAAATTAAGAAATAACCTATTTAGACAAATATAATGATAATTAGATAAATAATAATAAACATAATAAGTAAGTAATAGGTGAAAGACATATAAAAAATTCATTCAAATTTAAATTTAAGATATATAATTAAAGATGATTAACAATATCCAACTATATTTAATAATTTTATTTTCCATTATTATGGATTATCATTTGATTTGGATTTCAATAGTCTCTAATCCATATATCATCTTAATAATTATAATTATTATAGAAATAATAAAATAAAATATAATTAGAATTGATATAATTGTTGGAATAATAATGTTAGGAATATCAAAGACAATTATGAAAATGATATTATGAACCTTGTAATTTTTATGATAATTCAGGAAATGAGATGAAGAAATTATTAATTTTGGAAAGGATAATTTTGATAATAGGATTTTAACAACAAATGAAAGTTTTTTGATTTTAATTGTTTTTATTTTTGATAATGAATGTTTTAATTTATTTTTGAAGGTTTTTTTTCATATTTTTTTAAGTTGATTTATTTATTTGGTATAAATTAAATTTAATTTTTTTAATATAAAAAATATATGACAAGTATAGTTTTTAAAAATGATAGTCTGGTGTTACCTAAATTAATAGATTTATCAACAAATTTGAGATTAAAACCTTTAAATAAGAAATCAATGAAATCAATAATAAAACTTAGAGAAGAAATAACATCTCCCAAGAAAAATTTGATCAAGAATATGAAAAAGACATATTCAAGAAATTACAATTTATCGAGAGCTACTTTAACAAATGAATTATTATCAGAAAAATTGAATCAAAAACATAAATTAAAAATAGTCACAAGTGATGATTTTTTAACAAATAAAAAAATAGATAATGAATATAAAGAAAATAAAAAATTTAAAACAATAATTAACAATTCTCATCGTCCAATAAAATTAAAAAAAGTAAAGGCAAAAATAAAAGAAAATTTAAAATTATCTCCAATAAAATTACTTTCTCCAAAATCAAATATATCAAAACTATATTCAAGAAATTATTCAGAAAGAGGAAATAATATATTAAATTCAAAAAAAACTTCATATACAGAAAATAAATTAACAATTGAAAATAATTATAATAATAATACAAAAATAATCACAGAATTTTCACCTTTAGATTATAATTTAAAAGATGATGAAGAATTAGATGAAGAAACAGCATATGAAAAATATGATTCTTTTAATGATAGAAATTTAGAAGAAACTTATATATTAAAAGTTGTTACTGATTTTTTAAGAAGTAAAGATAATAAATTAAATCAAGTTTCAGTTCAGGAAAAATTTTATAATTCTTTTGAAAATAGAATAAATTTCATATATGATATTATTGGAGTTCCTTGCTTTAAAAATCATTTTATTAAATTTAATTCTAAGAAAGATTTAATTATTGAAAATATTAGTAATAATTTAGTTGAAACAGGAATTCATTATTATTTGAATAAATTAAGAGTTAGATACCAAAGAGAACAAGATGAAAAAGAAAAAAAAAGAAAATTAGAATTAATTAAAGAAGAATATATTAGAAATCAAAAAATAGAAAATGAAACAATTGATGAATTTGAAAGCGCTGAAGCTGCTTTTAAAGAAATGTATAAAAAACCTAAAATAATTGAAATGAATAAAGAAATTGATTATGATACTGAAGATTTTTTCTCTTTGAAATTTATAAGATTTGAAAATGTTACTTTTACTGGAGAAAAAGAAAGAAATGCTATTTCTAAAAAGTTTAAGAAAAAAAGTAAGTATAGGTATTCTATTTTAGATAAAATTATGGATTCTGAAAATAAATAATTTTTAATTCGGATTATTATATAATTATAAATAAATATGATTTATATTGTTTTAAAATACAGCATTATATATAATAAATAGAATATATTTAATAATTTAATAATAATAAAATTAAAAACAAATATTTTCATAATTTATTAAATAATAAATTTTAGAAAAAGGAAAAGAAAAAAAAATTTTACCTAAATTTTTCTTTGAAAAAGGTCTTTTAATTAATTTTTATAATTCCTATTTAACTCTCTAAAATACTACAAACATTATTTTCTAATTCTAAAAGCATCTAAAATCTTATTATAACTTTTCATATAAAGATTCCGGAATTAGGAGCTCCGTTTCTAATGATATCAATAAACTCAGAACAGTTTTTTTTAGGAAATTATTCATACAATCATTATTTGTTTTATTTTTCACTCAAATTGAAAATATTTTTTTAAGTATTCGATATTCCTTTAATTCCAAGATTGATTATATAATGTTGAAAAGTAGTTTAATAAAGTTGGAATTATTTCATAATATTATTATCAAAATTCTATCAAAGAATAAAAGTATTTCCATATAATTTATTTGTTTCTTCTTCAGATAATCTTTTAAATTAAGCTGAAAAATTAGTTAAAAATTATATTTAGATTTTGAATCAATATAGTTCTTGTTTTAGCAGAAGTAATTTTTAAATTTGTTTGAATCGTTACAAAATATTTTATTAAAATTTTATAATTATTTTTTCATTGTTTATTGCTTAAGATTTTTCTTGAGTTGTGTTATATAATGTTGTTTTAATTGTCACTTTTTTTGAATTGATATTTTCATTTTTTTATTTTATTTGTATGTTTACCTTAAATAAAATTTAATCTTTTTTAATTTTCTTTTTTACCGAAGCAAAAAATGAAATAAAATTTTTAAAATAACAAATCCAAAAAAAAATCAAAAATAAAATAAATAAAAAAAAATCATATATATTTATCAAAAATGGGAGACAAAGTAAAGTTAATGAGTTTAAAGAACTATGAATTAGGAGATACATTAGGAACAGGAGCATTTGGTCGTGTTAAAATAGCAAAAAATAAAAAATCAGGAGAGTACTTTGCAATGAAAATAATGAAAAAAATAGATATATTAAAATCAAAACAAGCTGATCATATTGCCAATGAAATTAAAATTTTAGCAATGATAAATCATCCTTTTGTTATTACATTTGATGGTTTCACTCAAGATGAAAAATATCTTTATTTATCTTTAGAACTAATTAATGGAGGAGAATTATTTACTTATTTAAGAGGAATTGGAAGATTTCCTGCAAATCAAGCAAGGTAAAATAATATATTTATATAATATATAAAATATTAATATATATTTCTATATATATAATATATTCTTATATATATATAAGTTATATATGTTAATATTATTAAGAAATTTTTTAGATTTTATATTGCTCAAATAATCTCAATTTTCGAATATCTCCATTCCAAAAATATAATATATCGTGATTTAAAACCTGAAAATATTTTAATTCATAAAAGTGGATATTTAAAATTAACAGATTTTGGTTTTGCCAAAATAGTAGAAGGAAGAACATATACATTATGTGGAACTCCTGAATACTTAGCCCCAGAAATAATATTAAACAAAGGGCATGGGAAACCAGTAGATTGGTGGACATGTGGAATATTATTATATGAAATGATAGCAGGAATAGACCCTTTCAGTGATGATGATCCAATGATGGTTTATCAAAAAATATTAAAAGGTAAAATTAGATTTCCCAGTGGTTTCGATTCAAATGCTAAAAGTTTAGTTAAACATTTATTAGAAGCTGATTTAACTAAAAGATATGGTAATTTAAAAAGAGGTGTTAAAGATATTAAAGGACATAGATTTTTTAAAGAATTAGATTGGGAAAAATTATTAGAAAAAGAACTTCCTCCACCTTATAAACCTAAAGTCAAAAGTGAAAATGATATTTCAAATTTTTCAAGTTATCCTGATTCTGATGAACCTACTCCTTCAATTAAAGCGAATGAAGACCCTTTCTTAGATTGGTTTCAATAATGTTTTTTATCTAGAATTTTTAACTTGTTTATATTTAATTTTTTGGGTTTTTTAATTATTGATTTTTTAAAAAGAATTTAAAGATTTTATAAGTTTAAAAAATATTAACTAATTATTGGTATTTTTTTGAATTTTTTTTATTTTTAATTTTTGTATCATACAATAAATGATAAATTATTTCTTATATTTTTTTAATTTAATTGTTTAACATTTTTATATTAAAACATATATTTTACATGTTCAATATAATAATCAAATCTATTTTATTTTAAATTTTTATTATATTATTTTTTATTTCAATTGTTTTAATTATGTTTTTAATTGATATGGGGAAAAAGAACAAAAAAAATTGTAAAAAAAAATATCTTTTCTCAAAGATATAAAAAATATTTTCTGTAATTTACATATTTTATATTTTAAACATATGAATCAATAAATCATAATTCATGATTATTTAGTTTATCAGAAACTCCAATCATTGTGTTTGTTAAAGAAGGATTCAAATTAAATTCTTCTATTAATTTTTGTAAATATCAAAGAATTTTAAAAAGAATAGTGATGAAAAAGGAAAAAATTGGAATGGGATATTAAAAAAAAGGAAATGGAATTTTATCTTAATTCCAAATATACTAATTATTATTATGAAATTAGAAAATAAAATTTATTTAATTATCTTTATTAAACCTAATCAAAATATTATGGGGATTGGGGATTGGGGATTGGGGATTGGGCCCAATCCCCAATCCCCAT
>JAEEGK010013487.1_pt1 | contig 18407 bp, 12 predicted proteins | sample 8958771 | NCBI WGS metagenome assembly JAEEGK01 (sample SAMN16246547, study PRJNA631951) | gut metagenome | biome: gut microbiome; feature: rumen; material: SC-attached | host: Bos | place: Iran: Karaj | collected 2018-10
CCTTTAATATGGCCGTGTAATTAATGTGTCCAACTTTCGGGGGTCACATCAATTCAGATCCGGCGAAAGCCCCTTTTTTATTTCGGATAAATCTTACAGACCCATCTTGGCCTTCTGCTTGGCCCAGGAGTCCTTCAATGTGACGGTGCGGTTGAACACAAGGTGCTCAGGGGTGCTGTCGTAGTCAGGCGTGAAGTAGCCGCTTCTTATGAACTGCAGGTAGTCGCCTGGCTTCGCATCGGCGACGGACGGCTCAAGCTTGGCATCGTTTACCACAATCAGTGAATCCGGATTGAGGTCATCGAGATAGTTGCCTGTCTCTCCGCCGGGGTACTCGGTCCTGAAGAGCTTGTCGTAGAGCCTGACCTCGCCTGTGATGGCGTACTTGGCGCTGACCCAGTGGCTTGTTCCCTTGACCTTCCTTCCGTCGGGGGTCTCTCCTCCGCGGCTCTCGGGGTCGTAGGTGCAGTGGACCACTGTGACCTTGCCGTCGGCATCCTTCTCACAGCTTGTGGCCTTGACGTAGTAGGCGGTCTTCAGGCGGATCTCATTGCCGATGTAGAGGCGGTGATAGCCTTTGGGCGGGACCTCCATGAAGTCCTCGCGCTCTATGTAGAGCTCCTTGGTGAAAGGCATCTTCCTTGTTCCGGCAGAGGGGTCCTCCGGGTTGTTCTCGATCTCGAAGTACTCGGTCTGGTCCTCGGGGTAGTTGTCGATGACGAGCTTGATCGGATCAAGGACCGCCATGACACGCTTTGCACGCTTGTTCAGGTCCTCGCGGACGCAGAACTCCATAAGGGAGTAGTCCACAACGGACTCGACCTTCGCCACTCCCACGCGGGCGACGAAGTCCTTCATTGACTCCGGCGAGTAGCCGCGGCGCCTGATTCCGCTGATGGTGGGCATTCTGGGATCGTCCCAGCCGCTGACTATGCCGAGGTTGACCAGGTTCAGGAGCTTGCGCTTGGACATGACGAAGTAGTTGATGTTCAGGCGGGCGAACTCGTACTGGTGCGGGGTGTGCTCAATTCCGTCGATGGAGCAGGCCCAGTCGTAGGCCGGTCTGTGGTCCTCGAACTCAAGGGTGCAGATGGAGTGGGTGATTCCCTCGATGGCGTCCGAGATGGGGTGGGTGAAGTCATACATCGGGTAGACGCACCACTTGTTGCCTGTTCTCGGGTGCTCTGCGAACTTGATGCGGTAGAGCGCCGGGTCGCGCATGTTGATGTTGGGGCTGGCCATGTCGAGCTTTGCCCTGAGGAGGAACTTGCCCTCCGGATATTTGCCTTCTCCCATCTCCTTGAAGAGCCTGAGGTTCTCCTCGATGCTCCTGTCGCGGTCAGGGCTGTTCTTGCCCGGGGTGGTGAGGGTTCCGCGGTTCTCCTTGACCTGCTCGGGTGTCTGGCTGTCGACATATGCCATGCCATGCTTGATCAGGTTGATGGCGATCTCATGGAGCTGGTCGTAATAGTCCGAGGCATAATACTCATGGTTGCCCCAGTCAAAGCCCAGCCATCTGATGTCGCTCTTGATGGAGTCGATGTACTCCATGTCCTCTTTTGCGGGATTGGTGTCATCCAGCCTGAGGTGGCAGATTCCGCCGTATTTCTGTGCAAGACCGAAGTTCAGGCAGATGCTCTTGATGTGACCGATGTGCAGGTAGCCGTTCGGCTCCGGCGGGAAACGCGTCACGATTGTGTTGTTTGGTACTCTGCCGTTGGCGAGGTCGTCCTCGATGATCTTCTCGATGAAGTTGAGGGAGCTTTTCTCCTCTTCGGCTGTCTTGATCTCATTGATCTCGTTGCTCATATGTTCCTCCACTGCTCTTCCAAAGGAGCCCTAAGGTTATGAGTGATATTAACACAATTGGAAAGAATGCTCCATATAGTGTATTATCAAAGGTGTGATTTGAGACGGAGGTTGCTAATGGTCGCATGTGTCGGTGAGTCATTGATTGACATTGTCAACAGCAGGGAGCTGGTCGGAGGCTGTCCGTTCAACGTGGCGCTTGCCGCATCCAGGCTTGGCGCACCCGTATCCTATTTCGGCAAGGTCTCATCTGACAGGCAGGGCCTGATGATCCTCGAGAGGATGATAGATAACGGCGTCCTCTTTGATCCGGAGCTCTGCAACGCCCCTGAGCCTACGCTCTGCAGCAAGGCTGTCCTTGATGCTGACGGTAAGGCGTCTTATGTCTTTGATTACAAGGGAACAGCTGCCTGCTCAATCACAGAAGCCGAGCTTTCTCAGTCTTTTTCCAACGAAGGAGACATCAATCTTGTGTTCTTCGGCTCAATCTCCCTTGTGATGGAGCCTGGGTGCAAAGCCATAATCGAGGCCCTGGAGAAGATGGAGGGAAATCCCGCTTTCTTCCTGGATCCGAATGTCAGGCCGTCCATGATCTCTGACCCGGAATCCTACAGGAGGATGGTATTCACACTTGCCGGAAAGAGCGATCTTGTCCGTGTCAGCGACGAGGACCTCGCGTTCCTCTGTCCGGATATGGACCCTGATGATGCTGCCCAAAAGCTCGGGCGCGCATGCAAGGGTGCCCTGATAGTCACCAGGGGAGCAGAGGGCTCTTCATGGCTCTCAAGGTCTTTTTGCGTCGACTGTCCTGCGTTCATCGCTGGGGAGGTGGTGGACACTATCGGCTGCGGGGACACATTTGACGGGGCGGTGATAGCGTACCTTGACCGCAACGCTCTGACAGGGAAGATCGCAGACCTGGAAAAGGACACAGTTCTTGAGATTCTTGACTATGCCTCAAAGGCGGCGGGCCTGAACTGCCTGTTCGAGGGCTGTGATCCTCCCAGGAGGGCAACAGGCGACGAGTTGGCAATGTGAGTGAATTGGAGTAGTATCTGATATATGAAGATCAAAAACAGGTTCGTCCTGGTCCTTATAATCGCAGGTTCTCTTGTCATAGCCGTTCTGGCGGGCATTGTCCTTGTCAGGTGGACCAATGCGATCTCCTCCAAGCAGCGCGTTCAGGAGCTCAGGACCGCCCTCAAGTCCGTGCTTGACACATACGGGGAGAAGGGCCTCTTGGAGATGGCCGGGGTCCCTGTGGACAACATCTACTACGGTGAGTCAGGTGTGTCTCTCTTCCTGGGAGATCAGGCTGCATGGACATACAGCAACGACGAGCTTCAGAACATCAGCATATTCGAGGCCAGCAACAGGGCCGTTGTGCACATAGAGACCCAGGTCACAGATGACTCGTCATACTTTGACGCGGTGCCTGAGAGCGACACCGGATCTGGATTCTTCATCTCTGCCGACGGCCTGATTGTGACCAACTACCATGTGATAAAGGATGCCTCCATCATCACCGTCTCCCTTTATGACGGCTCGGTCTACGAGGCGCAGCTGATAGGGTCCGACGATGAGAACGACATCGCGGTGATAAAGATCAGCCCCACGTCGGACGCAAAGATCAGCATCCTCTCCTTCGGGGACTCGGACTCGCTTCTTGTGGGCCAGAAGGTCATAGCCATAGGAAACCCGTTCGGCTACGACAGGACCATGGTCACCGGAATAATCTCCGGCCTGAGCCGCCCGATCCGTGACGAGGCCGGCCGCGTCATGCTGGGCATGGTGCAGACAAGCGCCCCGATCAACCCCGGAAACTCCGGAGGACCGCTACTTAACACAAAGGGGCAGGTCATCGGAATCAACACCTCCATCTACAGCACAAGCGGAACCAGCCAGGGAATGAACTTCGCTGTTGCCTCCAACACTGCAGCGGCCTCAGTCAACGACATAGTCAACTACGGCAGGGTCTCAAGAGGCTGGCTGGACATTGTGCCGGTGCAGCTGTCTCAGAGCATCGTCGACTATGCTGGACTTAAGGTCTCCAAGGGCCTTCTGGTAAGCCAGATCGTGCCTGGCGGACTTGCAGACCAGGCGGGGCTGAAGGCCGGAACCCAGCAGGTGCGCTACGGAAATTCCGTCATCTACCTCGGAGGCGACATCATAACGGAGATCAACGGTATCTCCATCTCGGACTACAACGACCTGTTCTCGGCCCTGTCCAACACAAAGCCCGGTGACTCGGTGCAGGTGATGGTCTACAGAAGCGGCAACACTGTTAGACTGAACATCACGCTTGTTGAGAGGACGGAAGAGAATCTCAGCTGGATCAACAGATAATATGGCAGACAGCAATCACAGATACCCCTCAGAACCATTCGGAATGCAGCTTCCCTCGAAGGACGATGTCCTGAAGTTCCACGCCGGACCTGACGGCCCGGGCATGAAGGAGGTCGACTCATCATGGGGAGGGGACATGGTCTACAATGTCCACGGCTCCGTGAAGTGGACGGACAAGCCGTTCGTGGTGCATGCCCCGTTCGATGTCTCAGGCGACCAGCAGCAGGCCATAGACAGGCTTGCCGAGGGTGTCCTTGAGGGTGACCGCTTCCAGACGCTCAAGGGTGTGACGGGGTCAGGAAAGACCTTCACCATGGCCAAAATCATAGAGAAGGTCCAGCGTCCGACCCTCATTCTCTCACATAACAAGACACTTGCGGCACAGCTTTACAGGGAGTTCAAGTCGTTCTTTCCTGAGAACCGCGTCGAGTATTTCGTCTCCACATACGATTACTACCAGCCGGAGGCCTATGTCCCCGGCAAGGACCTCTACATCGAGAAAGACGCCGATGTGAACGAGGAGATAGACAGGATGAGGCTGTCGGCATCGTTCTCACTGATGGAGCGCCGTGATGTGATAGTCGTGGCCACAGTGTCATGCATCTTCGGACTTGCCAACCCGGTGTCTCTGAGGGACATGACGCATGTGTTCCGCACGGGGCAGGTGTTCGACCACAAGGCGGAGCTGGAGCAGCTGACGCGCATGCAGTATGACCGCAACGACGTGGTGCTGACGCGCGGGTGCTTCCGCGTCCACGGGGACATAATCGAGATCTGCCCGCCGTACCTGGACAATGCCGTGCGCATCACGCTGGACTGGGACACGATAGAGAGCATCCAGTGGTTCGACCCGCTCACAGGCGAGAAGCAGAACAGGCAGGAGAGCTTCACGCTGTATCCGGCCAAGCAGTTCGTCATGCCCAAGGAGCAGGTGATCGCAGCCATTGGGCGCATCCGCAGCGAGATGGAGGAGCAGTACGAGCACTTCATGAACACCGGCCATCCTGTGGAGGCAGAGCGCATCAAGACGCGTGTGGAGTACGACCTTGAGATGCTGCAGGAGATCGGCTACTGCCCGGGCATTGAGAACTACAGCCGCCCCCTGTCCAACAGGGCGCCCGGGGAGAGGCCCGCAGTGCTCCTTGATTACTTCCAGCCGGACTACCTGACATTCATAGACGAGTCTCATGTGACGCTGCCGCAGATCGGCGCCATGTATGAGGGCGACCACTCCAGGAAGTCCAACCTGGTGCAGTACGGCTTCAGGCTGCCCTCTGCCTTGGATAACAGGCCGCTCAAATACGACGAGTTCGACCAGGTCACAGGCCAGCGCATCTTTGTCTCCGCCACGCCCGGAAAGCTTGAGAAATCGCTCTCCAGCCAGGTCGTGCCGCAGGTCATCAGGCCCACGGGACTCCTGGATCCGGAGATCACGGTCAAGCCGACTGAAGGGCAGATAGAGGACCTCTTCGGAGAGATCAGAAAGTGCACCGCCCAGAACCAGAGGGTGCTTGTCACGACGCTTACGAAGAAGATGGCTGAGGACATCTCCGACTTCTTCGCCTCCAAGGGCGTGCGCGTGCGCTACCTGCACTCGGAGATCGAGACCATAGAGCGTGTGGAGATCCTCAGGGACCTCCGCGCCGGGCAGTTCGACGTGCTTGTGGGAATCAACCTCCTCAGGGAGGGCCTTGACCTGCCGGAGGTGGCCCTGGTTGCGATCCTCGACGCGGACAAGATAGGCTTTCTCAGAAGCACCACATCTCTCATCCAGACAATCGGCCGCGCCGCGCGAAATGTCAACGGCCGCGTCATAATGTACGCCGACCGCATGAGCGACGCCATGCAGGAGGCCATAGCCGAGACCCAGGAGCGCCGCGCCATCCAGATGGCCTACAACAAGGAGCACAACATCACTCCTAAGTCCATTGTCAAGGCGGTGGAGGACATCCTTGAGCGTGAGCGCGAGGACGAGCGCGAGAACGAGAGGACCGACATCAGCATCCGCAAGGCGGGCTTCAACCTGCTCGAGTCCTCACAGCGCAAGAAATACATCAAGGAGCTCGAGGCCGAGATGCTCCAGGCCGCCAAGGACCTTGAGTTCGAGCGTGCCGCTGTGCTGCGCGATGAGATAAAGAACATCAAAGAGATGAAATATGACGGCTGACGTTATTATTTCAACAATTTTCATAAATGTTTCTGTTTGAAAATGGGCAAAGAAGTGTAATAATATATGTAATCACTAAATTGGAGCGAGTATGTCGAAAAAGAACAAAGTCATTAAGCTTGCATCAAAGAACAGGGATAGAGGCAAAAGCTACTATGTCACCTACAACGGCGTGGAGATGACACGTGCCGAGAGAGAGGCTCTGATCAGAGCCGCACAGGCAAAGAGCGCACCGGAGCCGGCACCGTCCGGAAAGAAGGCCAAGAAGGGCACCAAGATCGCCGAGCCAAGCCACAGCAAGCTGTTCAGTCTGCTCCGCCCAAAGAAGAAGCAGACAGTCGCTCCGGATCTCAAGTCAGTTGAGAACACCGAGCCTGTCGTGAAGAAGAAGGAAGAGCCGGCACCAGAGCCGAAGCCTGCCAAGAAGGCCGAGCCTGTTGTCGAGAAGAAGCCTGAGCCTGCACCGGAGCCGGAGCCCGTCAAGGAGCCGGAGCCTGTTGTCGAGGAGCCCGCTCCTGTCGCAGAACCTGAGCCGGTCGTTGAGCCTGTTGTTGAGGAAGTTGCACCTGCTCCTGAGCCGGAGCCAGTTGCTGAGCCTGAACCAGAGCCGGAACCAGAACCAGAACCAGAACCCGAACCCGAACCTGTTGTTGAGGAGCCTGCTCCTGAGCCTGAGCCCGCACCGGAGCCGGAGCCTGAGCCAGCACCGGCACCCAAGAAGGTTGCCGCTGATGATGACGACGATGATGAGGAAGAGGATGATGACGATGAGGAGGACGATCTCTCAGAGGCCATCAACAAGAAGAACGCCAAGAAGCGCATAAGCCCGAACTTCGTCAAGAGAGTCGGAAAGACCGCAGGCCAGGGCGCTGACGAGTGCATCAACATCCAGCACACCTTCGACGAGAAGATCGCTGAGATCGATGCCCAGATCAAGGCCGCCAAGACCCCGAAGGACGCCGATGACGCCGTCAAGGCAGAGTACAACGAGAAGAGGAAGGCCCTCAGGAAAGAGAAGAAGCAGCTCGAGCTTGAGCGCGACACCAACGCCCACAAGGCCGAGGCCTTCGAGCGCGCCTGCGACGGATACTGCGACATCTACACCCTGCTCACAGGTAAGGAGCTTGATGTCAGGAAGACCGAGAGACTCAACCCGTTCATTCCTCTCACAGAGGAGATGGAGCTTGAGGTCCTCAACAGCCTCTGGGCAGACAAGAACGCCAGAAGGGCACCTAAAAAGAAGAAATAATCATCCGCTGATAAATGAACCCCGGGCATTCCGGGGTTCTTTTTTATGTAAAGTTCAGTTTTTTCAGGCGTTTTCAGGCAAAAAAAACTGAACTTGTCAGTTTTTTTGGCTGTTTTTTCGTGTTTTCTACTGACATTCAGTGGCGGATAAGGCGGCCGTCGTTGAACTCGAGGATCTTGGTCATCCTTATTCCGGCGGTGATGTAGTCTGATGCGGGCTTATAGACGGTGTAGACCTTTATGATCATGTCCTCATACTGGGCCGTGACAAGGTACTCCTTTCCCAGGTACTCGCTTCTGATGATCTTGGCGTTCTCAAAGCGCAGGTGAGGGAAGAACTCTGGGAAGGGAAGGCCCGGCATGTCGTTGACCACCATGTCCTCAGGCCTGAAGAGCAGCCTGTGCTCAGGGCCGAAGCACTGGTAGATGATCTTTGACCTCTCTGTCTCAGGGACGCGCAGCGTCTTGAGGATCACATCATATGGCAGGATGTTGCACTCGCCTGTGAATGTGGCGGTGAACTCCGAGTTGGGGCGCCTGTAGATGTCCTCAGGGCTTCCCATCTGCTCTATCTTTCCCTCCCTAAGGACAATGACCTTGTCTGAGATGCTTAACGCCTCCTCCTGGTTGTTTGAGACAAAGAGGGTGGTGACGCCTGATTTCTTGTGGATCTCCCTGATCTCGTTCCTGAGGGCCTGCCTGGTCTTAGTGTCCAGGGCAGAGAGGGGCTCGTCCAGAAGCAGGATATCCGGCTGGGACGCAAGGGCCCTGGCCATGGCCACCTTGTACTGCTCCTCTGCGGACAGCTCTCGTGTCTTTCTCTTCTCGGTCCTGCCCAGGTTCACAAGCTCCAGGAGCCTTCTTATCTCAGCTACGGTCTCCTCCTTGGAGAGGTGCCTGCCCTTGAGGGCGTAGGAGACGTTCTGCTCCACGCTCATGGTGGGGAAGATGGCGTAGTCGGGAAGGACGATGGCAGCCTTTCTCTTCTCTGCCTCAAGAGCTGTCACATCCTTGCCGTTGATGGAGATGCTTCCGGAGGCCGGGCTCTCCAGGCCGCAGACCAGTCTCAGCACTGAGCTCTTGCCGCTTCCGGAAGGGCCGATGATTGAGACAAGCTCACCCTTGTTGATGGAGAAGTCCAGATCCAGGGTGATCTTTCCGATAGTCTTTCTGATCTGATTGCAGACAAGTCCTAATTCAGGCATGCTGTTTGCCCTCCCGTGAATGACCTATACCTAATGAGAAGAATATGAAGCAGAGCACAAGCACAACAGAGCCCATGGCGCAGGAGACTGCGGTGTCTCCCTTATCTGAGAGCCTGAGTATCTGAGCGAAAACCGTGTTCAGCCCGAATACCTCTGCAGCGCCGAAGCTTGCAATGCTCAGCGCGCATGATGTCAGGACCGCTGTGCGCACGGACGGTGCGATGATCCTGAGGTCTATGTGCCTGAAGCTCCTGCCGCTTGAGCTGCCCAAAGTAAGCGAAGTCTCCCTGAGTGTCCTTCGCACGGATCTCACCGCAGGCAGCATGATCATGGTCTGCACAGGTGTGAGGACCAGGACGTGGCAGATCAGGGTGAGTACCATCTTGGCTGCAGGTGTCTCAGGAATCCACTCGTAAACGCCCATGAGGCCTGTTGCGATCGCAACCGGTCCTATGGCGAACGGGATCATTGCGATGTATGTGCCAGATCCTGAGGAGGCCACTCCCACACTTATGCGCACTGCGATGAACGCCGCGATGAGTGATGAGACAAGCGCCAGCGCAAGACTGAAGAGCAGGGCCACAAGCCAGGTGGGGTTCAGAGCCGAGAACATGGACATGTAGATTCCGAATGAGAACTGGCCGTCTGAGAGGACCGAGCGCAGGATCATTGAGCATGCAGGCACAAGAAGCAGGGCGATTACGGCAATCATGTAGATTGATGAGAGGAAGACCGTCAGGATGTTTCCCCTGCGTTTACAGCCGTTTTCGGCATCAGGGGATTCGGATCTGCTGATGTTCTTCTCTGATGAAACAAGCACCGCAAGTACGATCAAGCTTATGAAAGATGATAATATCGGGTTCTCCGGGGCCATCATGCTTCTGAGAAACACTAGAGCGGAGGCTCCGATCATGGCCGGCCTGAGCTTGGGCAGCGTGATGGTGCGGAAGATCCTCAGGCGTGAGGCTCCGAGTGTCCTGGCATCCTGCTCACATCTTGAGTCAAGTCTTCTCCAGTGCTCTCCGACCATGACGGTCAGAAGAGGGATGCCCATCATGAGGCTGATGGCTGAGGACCTGAGGAATCCGGCCATCTGGATCTCGGCGATATAGCCTCCCTTTACGAAGAGGATGTCAAAGCACATGTCCATCAGGACCGGCGGGAAGCAGAATGAGAATGCCAGCATGATGCGCAGCAGGTTCCTCAATCCGCCACGGCATCTGGAGTAGATCACAATGCCCGGGAATGCAAGGATGAGGGAGGCAAGTGTTGCTGCCGCGGTGAGCGCAAGCGAGATGCCTGTCTCTTTGAGGAAAGCCATGTCCGTCACAAGGGCGGGGACAGTCTCGTATCCGTTGAGGATCAGAAGGACAAACGGCGGCAGAAACAGCACGAGCAGCAAGAGGTAGCCTGCCAGTGAGTATTTTCTGTTGTAACTGCTGAATCTGTCCACAGCCTTATATTATCATAAACGGTTGCGATGTTTAACACAAATCAGTTAATATTCAACCGTGATACAGTTCTACCTTCTTTCGGTCGTATATCTGGTTCTCTGCGCGGGGCTCCTGCTTGTAGACAGGTATGGGACGTCGTTTCTTTTCCTGATAAACCTCAAGACTTTCTACAACTCGAAGAAGGCTGTTAAGATCACATTCATATCGCTGGGGCTCCTGATAGCGCTGGCTGTGATCTTCTTCCCGGTCTCACCGGGCCCGATAATCCTTGGCGACATCCTTCCGGCCGCGAACATCGTGCTGATCCTGATATACCTTCTGAGGAACTTCAGCAAGACTGAGAGCATCGCGGACTTCAACAACGGAAAAAGAAACGCCCTGGGCTTCATAACCCTGGGCGTCGCATTGATCCACTTCCTGTTTCCGTGGATCGTGATTGTATAAGTTTGATTTCATCCGGCATTTCCAATCTTCGACTCAAAGCCTACCACAAAGGTATGTCTTTTCGTCTCATATCGGCCTGCCGGCGAAATCACACTTATTAATAGAACACCTCTTAAAGGACGGTTCCATTGGGGATCGTCACACCCTTGTTGATGACGATGATTCCGTCGTGGATGGAGTAGTCGCCGTAATCGCCTTCCTTCCTGGGGATGTCGTCGATTCCGATCCTGCAGCCGTCACCGATGCGGGCGTTCATGTCGATGATCGCGCGCTTGATGATGGTGCCCTTGCCGATTCCGAGGTTGGGGATTCCCTTTGCAGCGTTCTCGGCCTTCTGGGCCTCGGTCTCGTAGTATTTGGCTCCCATGCAGTAGACGCCGTCGAGGGAGGCGCCGCTCTCAATGATGGTACGGACGCCGATGATTGAGTTGACAATGTAGGCATTCGTGATTATTGAGCCCTCGGAGGTCAGTGAGCTTGTGATGTTGCTGAAGTTGACCTTGGTGGCAGGCAGGTGGCGGCGGTGGGTGTAGATCGGCATCTCCTCGTCGTAGAAGTTGAACTTCGGGTTGATGCTTGCCAGATCCAGGTTGGTGTCATAGAAGGCCTTGATGGTTCCGATGTCCTCCCAGAATCCGTTGAAGAGGTAGGATGCGACCGGCTTCTTCTTGGTGAGGTCGGGGATGATCTCCTTTCCGAAGTCCGTCTTGTCGTTGTCCAGGGCCTCCTCCATGGTCTTGGCGGTGAAGATGTAGATTCCCATTGAGGCCAGGTACTCGTTGGACGGGTTGACCTCCTCGCCCAGGGACTTCATCAGGTATTTCTCGTTGACGCGGTAGTCCGTGATGTCCAGATCCGGTGCCGGCTTCTCCAGGAACTGTGTGATCATGCCCTTTGCATTGGTCTTCATGATTCCCAGGCCCGTGGCCTCCTTCCTTGAGATAGTCTTTGCCGCAACGGTGAGCTCTGCGCCTGAGTCTATGTGCCTCTGGAGCATCTTGGAGAAGTCCATCCTGTAGAGCTGGTCACCGCTGAGGATCAGGTAGTAATCTGCCTCCTGGTCATGGAAGTGCTTGAGGTTCTTCCTGACGGCGTCGGCTGTGCCCTGATACCAGGACTCGCTGTTGTAGGTCTGCTCGGCGGAGAGTATCTGCACGAAGCCGCTGTTGAACTGGTCAAAGACATATGTGCGTGCGATGTGGTTGTGAAGTGACGCACTGTTGAACTGCGTCAGGAGATAGATCATGTTGTATCCGCTGTTGATGCAGTTTGAGATGGGGATGTCGACCAGCCTGTACTTTCCTGCGAACGGCACAGCCGGCTTTGCCCTGTCGGCTGTAAGCGGATACAGCCTTGTTCCTTTTCCTCCTCCCAGAATGATTGCAACTACTTTTGGTTTGCTCATTCAATTCCTCCTATTTCTCTATCAATTTCTTATATAACGCGATGTATTCATCTGCCGATGAGGACCAGGAGAAGTCCTGGCTCATCGCTCTTTCCCTGATCTTGGCGAAGCTGTCGGCGCCTTCCTTGCGCTTGTAGAGCTCCGTGGCGCGGTGGACATGGCGGACGATCTCATATGGGCTGAGCTGGTCCATCAGGAGCCCTGTGCCCTCCTTGGGGTACTTGTCCACGTCTATGATGGTGTCAGCAAGGCCGCCTGTCTTTGTGGCGATGGGGATTGTCCCGTAGCGCAGCGAGTAAAGCTGGTTCAGTCCGCAGGGCTCGTAGCGGCTTGGCATGAGGAAGAAGTCGCTTGCGGCCTCCACCTGGTGAGCCAGCTTGTTGGAGAAGAGGATGTTCACCGCAAGGTTCTCATGCCTCTTTGCAAGCTCTGACAGCCCGCGCTCAAGGTTGCTGTCTCCGGTTCCTACTATCACGAACTGCACTTCCATCTCAGTCAGTATCTGCTCAAGGCATGTCAGCACCGCATCAAAGCCCTTCTGGGCCGCAAGGCGGCTGATCATGGCGAACAGCGGGACGTCCGGGCGCACCGGAAGGCCCTGCTGCTCCTGAAGCTCCTTCTTGAGCTTGGCCTTGCCCTCCATGCGCATGACGCTGAAGTGGTGGTCTATAAACTTGTCCTTCTGCGGGTTCCACTCATTGATGTCTATTCCGTTCACTATGCCCTTGAGCTTGTTGTGCCTCTTGGTCAGAATCCCGTCAAGGCCGCAGCCCTGCTCGGGGGTCTGGATCTCCTTGGAGTAGGTGGGGCTGACGGTGGTGATGTAGTCGGAGTACACAAGGCCTGCCTTCAGCATGTTGACCTGGCCGTTGGAGAAGATGTTCTCGTCCGGCCTGACGTTGGCGTAGAGGAAGTCCATGCGGGCGAAGGTGCCCTGGTAGGCCAGGTTATGGATGGTGAACACCGTCTCGGTGCCCATGAAGAACTGGCTTCTGTTGACCTTGAGGAAGTAGGGCACCATTCCCGCGCACCAGTCATGGGCGTGGAGGATGTCCGGCTTCCAGTTCAACGTCTCACAGACCTGGAGGGCCGCCTTGCACAGCAGGGCGAAGCGGAAGAAGTTGTCGCTGTAAGGGGCAAAGCTGGTGTCACCGTAGATTCCCAGCCTCTCGTTGAAGACCTTGTGGCAGACGAACCAGTAGATCGTCTTTTCGACCATGCGGCTGCGGATCTGGACTGTCTCCGGACCGCTCAGCATGTCTATGCTCAGCGTGCATTCGAGCTTTCCGGAGTCCTCGAGGCTTGTGTTGTATGACGGGACGATGATCCTTGCATCATGACCCTTCTCTATAAGAGCAGGCGGGAGTGCCCCTGCCACATCCGCAAGTCCTCCGGACTTTGAGAAAGGCACGGCCTCACTGGTGATCATAAGAATTCTCATATTATCAATGATACACCATTTAGAAATAATTTAAACAGGTAAATGTTTTTTATAATATAAGCCGGCAGGCTGTATCCGCCCTGAGAGCAACATTGTCATCCGGACACGACAAGCTTGCCCACTTGTCCTTGCCCTATGGCCTCAAGTGCCTTAAACTAACTGCTACAGGGGTTTATATGGACAGATCTGAAGCAAGGAAGAAGGCCGAGAAGCTGGTAGGAAGGATGACCGTGGCTGAGGCCGCAAGTCAACTTATCTACAATGCGCCGGCAATAGAGAGGCTAGGGATCCCGGCCTACAACTGGTGGAACGAGACATTGCACGGCGTTGCAAGGGCCGGCACCGCGACCGTCTTCCCTCAGGCCATAGCCATGGCCGCCACCTTTGACGGGGACCTTGTCAGGGAGGAGGCGGAGGTCTGCGCCACGGAAGGCAGGGCCAAATACAACGCCGCAAAGGCCTCCGGTGACTGTGACATCTACAAGGGACTCACGTTCTGGTCCCCGAACATAAACATATTCCGTGATCCCAGATGGGGCCGCGGCCACGAGACACTGGGAGAGGACCCCTGCCTGACATCAAGCCTCGGCGTGCAGTTCGTCAGGGGCCTCCAGGGAGAAGGCCCTGTGATGAAGGCCGCAGCATGCGCGAAGCATTTTGCGGTCCACAGCGGACCCGAGGACCTCAGGCACAGCTTCAACGCGATGGCCACTGAGAAGGACATGGCCGAGACCTACCTTCCCGCGTTCAGGGCACTGGTGGATGCCGGGGTGGAGGCTGTCATGGGCGCCTACAACCGCACAAACGGCGAGCCCTGCTGCGCAAGTGATCACCTGATGCGGAAGAAGCTCAGGGGGGAATGGGGCTTTGAGGGCCACTATGTCTCCGACTGCTGGGCCGTCAGGGACTTCCATGAGCACCACAAGGTGACATCAAGGGCCGAGGAGAGCGCTGCTCTGGCGCTTAACGCAGGATGCGACCTCAACTGCGGCTGCACCTATGACTTTGTCATGAAGGCATATGAGGAAGGCCTTGTGTCCGAGGCTGTGATCCGACAGAGCGCGATCAGGCTTTTCACCACGCGCTATCTTCTGGGAATAATGGGGGAGAGCGAGTTCGACAGCATTCCAGTGACCGAGATAGAGAGCCCGGAGCACCTGGATGTGGCCCTGCGCGCAGCCAGGGAGGCATGCGTGCTCCTGAAAAACGACGGGATTCTTCCTCTTGATCCGGATGCGCTTAGGACTGTTGCAGTCATTGGCCCCAACGCGGACAGCCGCATAGCACTTAAGGGAAACTACCATGGGACATCATCGCGCCACGTGACGGTGCTCCAGGGAATACAGGACGCCCTGGCCGGGAAGGCGCGGGTGCTGTTCTCCGAGGGGTGCGACATCTGCAAGGACAGGCTTGAGAACCTTGCCCGGCCGAACGACCGCATATCAGAGGCGGTGGCCATGGCCAAGGCAAGCGATGCCGTTGTCCTGGTGGTGGGCCTGGACGAGACCCTCGAGGGCGAGGAAGGGGACGAGGGCAACAGCTATAAGAGCGGTGATAAGGGCGATCTTCTTCTTCCCGAGTGCCAGAGGATCCTGATAGACAGCGTGCTTGAGGTGGGCAGGCCCACGGTCATAGTGCTTCTGGCTGGATCCTCGGTTGACCTGGGCTCCGCAGCAGAGAAGGCAGGAGCGGTGCTTCTGGGATGGTACCCGGGCGTCATGGGCGGAAAGGCAATAGCTGACATCCTCTTCGGAAAGGTGAGCCCGTCCGGAAAGCTTCCGGTGACGTTCTACCATCAGAGCGACCTCTATCTCATGCCGGACTTCACGGACTACAGCATGAAGGGTAGGACTTACCGCTACATCGGCTTCAGGCCCCTTTACCCGTTCGGGTTCGGGCTGACATACTCAAGGATTGTCCTGAGGTCCGCGGGAGTTACTGCGGTTCCGGAAGGCCTGAGGGTGAGGGTCAAGGCCCAGAACACCGGAAGGATGAGGACAGGGGATGTCATCCAGGTGTATGTCCAGAATGAGGGAAGCCCGAATGCCCCTGCGAACCCGAGGCTTGTGGCGTTCAGGAGAATTGAGCTTGATGCTGGGGAATCTGCCGAGCTTGAGCTTGATGTGCCTGAGGAGAGTCTTCTTGTCGTGGACGGGAACGGTGCCCGCATCAGGGAGGGCAAGGTAGTGCTTTATACCGGGACATGTCAGCCGGACGGATACTCACAGGAGCTATCCGGCACGGAAGTTTTAAGGATGGAGGTAATCTGATGCTTTTCATAGGAATAGATCTGGGAACGTCGTCGACCAAGCTCCTTCTCTCGGATGAGAGGGGAAACATACTGAACACTGTATCAAGGGACTATCCGCTGATGTTCCCGCATCCGGGGTGGTCTGAGCAGGACCCTGACCAGTGGTGGATGGCCTGTAAGGAAGGAATACCTGAGCTTTTGAAGGGCTTTGATGCATCTCAGGTAGCCGGAATTGGCTCAGGCGGTCAGATGCACGGCCTGGTGGTCCTTGATAAGGATGACAAGGTGATCCGCCCTGCGATCCTCTGGAACGACGGAAGGACGGCCAAGGAGGTCGAGTACCTCAATAATGTGATAGGGAAGGAGAAGCTCTCAGCGCTCACGTCCAACATAGCCTTCGCGGGCTTCACCGCGCCCAAGATCATGTGGCTGCGTGACAATGAGCCTGAGAACTTCTGCCGAATCTCCAAGATCATGCTCCCCAAGGACTACATCACCTACAGGCTCACAGGCACACACTGCTGCGACTATTCGGATGCAAGCGGGATGCTGCTTCTGGATGTCAGGAACAAGGTGTGGTCTGATGAGATGCTGGATGTCTGCTCCGTGAGCAGGTCCCAGATGCCATGGCTGTTTGAGAGCTACGATGTGGTGGGCACTCTCACCGAGGATGTGGCCTCCATGCTGGGGCTTCCTGCCACGGTGAAGGTTGTGGCCGGAGCCGGAGACAATGCCGCCGCCGCTGTGGGCACAGGGACCGTGGGAGAGGGCAGATGCAACATCTCCATAGGGACATCGGGCACGGTGTTCATCTCATCCGATCATTTCTCGGTGGACCCGAATAACGCCCTTCATGCATTCGCGCACGCCGACGGAGGCTATCATCTGATGGGGTGCATGCTCAGCGCAGCCTCCTGCAACAAGTGGTTCTGCTCGGATATCCTGGGGACGGATGACTACGCGGAGCTCCAGAAAGATATAAGGAGAGAGGACCTGGGTAACAACCATGTCTACTTCCTGCCTTATCTGATGGGGGAGCGCAGCCCCATCAACGACACTGACGCAAGGGGCACCTTCACCGGAATGACTATGGACACAAGCCGTAAGAGCATGGTCCAGGCTGTCCTTGAGGGCGTTGCATTCGCCATCCGTGACTCGGTGGAGGTCGCGAGAAGCCTCGGCATAGAGATAAAGAGGTCCCGCATCTGCGGAGGCGGTGCGAAGAGCGGCCTCTGGAAGACCATCTTCGCCAATGTGCTGGGAATACCGCTGGACATGGTCAAGACGGAGCAGGGGCCGGGCTTCGGAGCCGTGATGCTTGCTATGGTCGGATGCGGCCTGTATCCGGATGTCCAGAGCGCAGTCTCCGATCTGGTGAGCACTGCCTCGACGGTAGAGCCGGAGGATGATCTTGTCCTCCGGTATGAGGACCGATACCGGAGATTCAGGCAGATTTACCCCGCCATGAAGGAGCTTTTCAGGAATTTGGAGTAGGTGCCTTCAGTTTGTACAACGCCTGATTGAACTTGAGGCGTAATTGTTTGGACAGACACAAGTACAGTTTGTTGCCGAAATGAACAAATTGGCCTCCGGGAGAGATCCCGGGGGTCATTTTTTATAAAAAACAGACAGTTTTATTTTGACGGAAAAAACAATACTGTCATATGACAATCTTGCTCTGTAAAATATGACAATATTGTTCTATTTCTTTCTATATAAGAATTTATGAAAAAAAATGTTGCGTTTTTGGAAAAGCCGTGTAACACTGTAAACGAAAAGAATTGGAGAGAGTTCTGAATGAGTGAGATTGAGGTAATTCAATATAATAAGATTGAGGGGATGACGGCATTCTTCAACAATGTCGCATACCGGTCCGCCCATCTGCACTCTGAGTGGGAGCTTGTCTGGGTTATCGAGAACTCCATGGGGATAATATGTGACGGAACCTCCTTTATTGCTCACGAGGGTGAGCTTGTGCTTTTCTCCCCCTCACTTGTCCATGAGTTCAAGAAGATAGACAAGAGCTGCACTTTCATGTGTCTCCAGGTTTCTCCTCGTTTTCTGGGATTGTCGAGCCGGCTGGTCTCCGGAAGCGTGCATCCTGCGGATTATCTTTCTTCGGATGAGATATCGAAGATAAGGTGCGGGCTCTATAAGATGATGAAGAGATATATAGGTCAGGACGATCTCTTCCAGCCCTATTGCAAGGGCCAGTGCTCGCTGCTGATGTACATGATCCTGTCAAAGATGCCGCTTACGACAATCTCAGACGAGGAGAGCTCCTCACGCAGCAAGAAGAACGAGCGCCTTGGGAGGCTGATCAGCTTCGTGGACGCCAACTACATGCACAAGGTCAGGCTCTATGAGTTCGCTCAGTCAGAGGGTGTGACGCTTTGCTACATGTCGCATTTCATCCAGGCCACGCTGGGGCAGAGCTTCCAGGATTACCTGAACACTGTCAGGTTCAACCACGCCTGCTCAATGATCGCCCGAGGCAACCGCAAGATGTCAGACATCTACAAGTCCTGCGGGTTCTCCGACTACAAGTATTTCGTGAAGACCTTCCAGGAGAAGTGCGGCAAGACTCCGGACGAGTACTCCAAGGTCCTGGCTGCCGACATGCCCAGGATCATGAGC
>JAEEGK010013488.1_pt1 | contig 18406 bp, 11 predicted proteins | sample 8958771 | NCBI WGS metagenome assembly JAEEGK01 (sample SAMN16246547, study PRJNA631951) | gut metagenome | biome: gut microbiome; feature: rumen; material: SC-attached | host: Bos | place: Iran: Karaj | collected 2018-10
AATGTTTTTATGGAGTGTGCCTTTTTATTAGATGAAACATAATAAATTAAAAAAAATAAAAGCCAATTGATTTTTTTGTACCAATTTTTAAATGATTATTTGATATAATTTTACTTATTTTTTAAAATCATATAAAACTTATTTAAAATAAATTAGGAACCCATTATTAAATGGGGGTACCCCTACCTCATTTTCTAATGGAACAATTTTTTATTTATATTTAAATATAAAATTATTTTTTATAATAAAATTTATTTAACATCAATAAAATCTTTTGAATCATTTGGCTGATAGGCTAAAGGATAAGTTTCTTCTTCTTCTTTTTTACAAATCCAAGTCAAATCAAAAGATATAATATGATTAAATAAAAAAACACATATTATTCCAATTATTTTCAAATAAATCTCCTCTTCATTGTTTTCTTTAAATAAAAAAGATTTTATTACAATAGAAATAATATTATTCCCAGGTTCAAGCTCTTTAATTGATAAAACATTTAAAATATTTTCTGAAATAATGAAAATCCCTCCCAGAATTCTTAAATACACTTTATCAGAAATAATAGGCTTATAAAAAGACATTTTAGATAAAAAGCAAATAATAAAAATAAATAAAAAAGCAAATGATTGAAACATACAAATTACACTAAAATTTACGTATTTGCGTTTTAAATAATAATGATAAATTATTGATTGAACTCCATATAAACAAAAGTAAACAATTTTAGATATTTTATGTAGAAAATTTTTTTCTTTTATAATTATAAAATAAGGAATAAGACTTAAATAAAAAATAATCATAATTATACATTGTTGAATTATACCTGGATTTTTTTTTTTAGAATATAAAAGAAAAATAAAAAAAGAACAGCAAACTAATTCATCGTATTTATTATATATACTCTCTTTGGAAGTCACTACACTAAAAATATCACTAAACATTGGAGTGATTATTGAAAATAAAAATAGATAAATTGCCATTTTTATTTTATTTTTCATTGATACCTCTGGTAAAAAATTTTGATTGAGATCAATTTGTTCAACTATTGGATTAGTATTTTCTACATAACCTTCAATATCAGAATAAGCATTTTCTCCAGTGATTAATATTATTTCTTGTTTTGAAAAATATTTTCTATAAAAAAATAAGATTATACTCACTAATAAGTATAATAAACTTATATATAAAAGAGTAAAAGAATTAAATTGAGCACTATTATTTTGTTTATTTATCAAAGATATCAAAGCCACACTAATTGATTGAAAAACAATTAGTAAATGAGCTTTTTTTAATTTCACAGTGAAAGTTTTTGAAAAAAATGTTATAATAAATCTTAAACATTGAAATATACACATTTAATATTTTTAATTATTTTAATTATTACATTTAAAACAAACAAAAAAATTACCCAATACAAAAGCGGCAAATAAAATTTATTTAGATATATTATTAATTTCAAATATATAATGACATTTAATTTAAATAAAAAAAAAAATAAAATTTAAAAACATTACGTTTATATCACCGATATTACAAACTAATCTGAATATGATAAATTTATTAGATTTAAATAAGAGTAAAAAAGGAATCAATAAAAATTCTAAAATCCAACAGAATAACCATTATAATTCAAAAGTTTTAATTTATAACAATAATAAATTAATAACTGACTTATTGCATAGTAATTCTTTAAATAGAATCTCCAAATATTTACAAAGAAAAAATAATTAAAAACTATAAATCTAAAAAGTCAAATTCTATTTCTCCTAGATATCCTTTTTCTAATTTATCATTAAATTTAAACAGTGCAAATGGAAGTTCGGAAAAAATTGGAGTTTATTTTTCATCTCCTAAAAAATTGTTATCAAATTAAAAAAACAAATATAAAATATTATAAAAAGAAAAGGAATTTTTTATAAAGAAAATCTTTATTTTTCTTGGAATAATTCAACTTCAAATATATTAAAAAGAACCTTCTATATCCTAATACAAATTCATTTAAAACTGAATAAATAGATTAAAGTAATAAACGTAATTTTTCAGAATCCTAGGAATATCCTAATAATCCTTTTACTTTTTTATCAACAAAAAACATTAAAGTTTGTTATAATCAATTGTATAAAAGAGTAAACCAAAAAATTCCTTCAAATATTAATAGTATTTCTTTTAAAAATGAAAAAAATTAATAAAGGAAATAGTAAAAATTCTCAAATTGATTCTACACAAAATTCAATTCATAAAATAATCAGTAAATCCGTAATTTATAATTTAAGTAATGAAAATGAAGAAAATAATTTTAAAAATATTGACGCACCTGAAGAATTACATTTTTCCTATATAAATGTTTTAAAAAATGGAAAGGAAGTAGAAGGAAAATTTGAAGTATCATCTTCTCTTAACAATTAGATTTAAGTTTAATTTTAAATGGTGATTAAAAATATAAATTAATAAAATTATTTATATTTAAAAACATTATTCATTCAAAAAAATAAAATATATAAAATGACTTTATATAATATAGATAATATTAACAATAATTAATAAATCAAAATTTGAAAACAAAACTGGATATAAATTATAATAATAAATGAAAATCATAAAATAATCATTTACTCTCCTCTAATTTTTTGCATAATTTCCTGAATGGGAAGATTTTTAGAAGCATTACTATTAATATTATTTTCATCAATTAAAGTATCTGTTTTTTCTGAATCTATCCCATCTAAAATATTTCCACTGAAATTACTATCTTCATTTCTGCTTATAATATTTTTCACTTCAACTCCTACAAATGCTTTATTAAAATCAATATCAATAAATTGACATTCTGTTTTATCATTTATAATACTTTTATCATTTAAATCTTTATTTAAATTATTTTTTTCTTGATAATTAATATTATTTCTTGCAATTTGTATCATATTATTATGTAAAGAAGTTGCACTTAAATTAGTATAATCATTATCAATAATTTCATCTCCTTCATTGTTATTTTGATTAGTATTAATTAGGTTTTTATATAATTCTGAATTATAACTACTAAATAAAATACTTTGTGTTTTATTTTTATTATCTGAATAATTAACTTCTTCATTTTCTAATTGAGAAACATCAATTAATTTATCTTCTTCATTATCACATTCTCTTTCAAATAAATCACTGTCAATTATATTTGAATCATAATTATTTCCTTCTGTATATATCGGTAAATTTTCATTAATATTTATATCTTTATCTTTGTTTTTTTGTTGATCAACACTTTGAGTTCTTTTAAATAAATCAGTTATTTCCTTTATTTCATTGTTTAATAAACCAAAAATTTTTCCATATTCAATTTGATTATTCTCATCGTTATTAATTCTATTGATATTATTTCTATGATTATTTATCTTTTTATTTATTTTTTTATTCATAATAATACTATTTTTTTTTGAGTTTCTATTACTATCATTTCCTTTTGATGTTTCTTTTTTTTGAGATTCTTCATTTAAAGAAGAATTTTTTAGATTTATATTTTTATTATTTTTATCATTTAATTTCATTTTCTTATGTTTTAATGTTATTTTTTCAATTGAGTTTGTGGAAGTTATTATTAAAGGTTTTTTTGTATTATTTTCATTTTTATTGTTAAAAGATTTAATTTTATTTAATTGATTTTTTCTACTAGGATTAGTATTTAAAGTTATTTTAGGATAAGAAATTTTATTATTGCTTATATTATTAATTAATGTATTTGAAGTCTTATTTGTTTTATTTTTAATTTCCTTCTCTTTTAACATTTGTTTTTTTTTTATTAAATTATTATTTTTATTTGGTATTCTTATATTATTTAATCCTCCACTATTCACAGCACTATGAAAATTTTTTATTTTAATTGGAACAGCCATATCTTTTTTTTCTTTGTCTTCTTTATTATTATTGTTTGAACTATTACTTATATTATTTGTATTTGTATGATTAATAGTTAAATTTTTTTTAATTATTTGTTTTTTATCTTTCATTTTTTTGTTCCTTAAAAGATTAGATGTTTTAATTTGATTATGTTGTTCTGGTTTAAAAAGAGATGTAGAATTTATTATTGAATTTTTTATAAATGAACCTTTAGTGTTATTATTATTTGAGTAATTTGTAGATTTTGAACTTTGTGTGATAGTTGATGATTTTGCCATAGTGGCATTTTTATGTGAACTTGATATTAACTTATGTGATTTTAAATTTGATTTAGGAGAAGGACCTTGCATTTATTTATATTTAATTTTATATTTAATATTTTATTCATTAATAAAAAAATAATATGTGTTTTTCCATTTTTGATATTTTTTAATTAATTAATTTTTAAATTTAAAAGACGAAAATATTTATATATTTCAAAAGTATAATCTAAAGATTAATAAACATAATCAATTATAACACTTCAATATTTTAAAACTTTTATTAATTAATGAATTATCATTCATTTTAAAATATAAATAAATTCTCTCTCACTTTTTTCCAAAATTTTATGATTTTTGTAAATTCTTCTTCTTCGTTCAAGATTCATTTAAATAAATTGATTTTTAGTTAGTTTTGTCTTCAAAAAATATCTTGTATAAAAACCATTTCTTTAAATTAAATGAATAAATTATTATAATTATAGAAATAAAAAGGATAATTGGAAAACTAAAATTTCTTTTTAATTTTTCGAGAGATTTCCTTTTTCAAATAATTTGATAGTATATAAAACAATGAAATTATTTGAATAAACTTCCTTAGGTTTATTTACAGTAGAATAATAGAAACAAAAAAACTATATATGAAGAATAGTATCATCATTTTAAATTTTTGCATTTTAACATTCAAAAGTATTTTCAAAAAATTTGTATCATTTTCTTTAAAAATTTATTTAAAATTATTGTGAGTAAATAATATTATATTAATTTTTGTAAAAAATATCTTTTAATCGATATTTTTTTCATAAAAATAGTTATTAAATAATTATACATTTAATAATAATTTTAATCTTAATTTTAAGTTTTATATTATAATCTAAATAGATATATATTCACATTAACATTATTTAAAATTAATGATTAACTTATTTTTTGTTTAATATTTATATATAGAAAATACCTAACTATTACTTCATTACCTGAGTATTTTAAAATTATATGTACTTTTTTTTTTATACAAATTCATCGATTACAATAGAAAGTAATATTTTTACCTTTTTAAAACAAATACCTTTAACAAATAGCAAATTTAACAATCATTAACGCATACTAAATAATCATTTTTACAATTTTCAATTTGTGAAAACTCTGATTTATTTAAATTTACATAATTATAATTTAACAATAAATTTTTAAGTGAATTCGAATAACCATTTAGAATAAAATGAAGGAATTGTTCACATTTAATATACTTTTCTTTGTTGAAATTGACTCCATAAATTTTTTTAAATATTTCGTTGTTAAAACAATTATAATATTCACAAATCATTTTAATTATTGATAATGCAATTGTATAACTTGAAAAATCAAAATTCTTTCTGTCTTCAATAACAATTTCCAACAATTTTATACAATTTAAATATATAATAGAAATATCAAATTTCTCTTTTTTTGAAGGAAAAATAAATCCAAGTGAAAAAAATAAATCTATATAATCATATGCAGTTAACATTCCTAAATTATAATCTAACCATTTTAAACATAATATTTCAATTTCCTTAATATTTTTAAAATTCTTTAAGTATGAATTAAATTCTTTTAAATTTATATCTGAATAATTTGTACAACAGGAGTTAAATTCGATTGATAATAATAAACAAACCAAGGAAATTTGTTGAATTAAGTCAATTGAAACATTATTATTTAAATAAATTAAATCTAAATAATTTATTGCTTTATAAATAACATTTTTGGGGAAAGAAAAATAATTTGAAAGTACTTTAATGAAATTTATACCTTTGTTTCTGTTTAATAAGTAATAAATAGTAAAATGATTTGAATAATCAATTGAAAATTGAGATGATTTAAATTTTAATTGAAAAGGATCATCTATGAATACTATTTTTGTCAATGATGAAATTGTCAAAGATGGTATTCCTTTATATGATAAAAAACCACATTTGGAACAATACGAAACATCTTTTTTTGAAGATTGTTTGAGATTATGATTGCACATTTTTTTATTTCCAAATTATTTTTTTATAATTATATTATTAAAATAAATTAAGATACTTTTTGAGTTTTTATTTTCAAAAATAATTCAACAAATCCAAAGATTGTTATCATTAAATTGGATTGTTGAAAAAAGATAACTATAAAATGTTTTTATGAATTTATTTTATTTTTTATAATAATTTCATCAATTATTTTACAATGGATGTATTTATCCAACTTTAACATATATATATTAAAATAATTAAATTTTTTTTTATAAATAAATTTTTAAAAAAGAATTAGTATTAGTTCTTACTTTTTCAATTTATATTTTAGGTTTCAATGGTTTTTAATCTTTTTAGAATAATTATAAAATTTTAATTATAATTGTAAAATAAAGTCTTGAGTAGAGATTAAAATATATTCATCTAATTTTTGAGGCTTTAATACTTTAAAAACCGAAAAATAATATAAAATTTATTATAAAATTTATACTTAAATTATTTATATTGTTTATTCCCTCTCAAACCTAAATTCATTAAATTATCAAAATTATATTCTAAATCTTTCAAAGAAATTAAATTAACATTTGGTTTTAAAGGAACTATTTTAGAAGGAACAATAATATTTTGCGAACTAGAATTCTCACTACTGTTTTTATTATTATTACTTGAATTTCCATTATTTATATTTTTATTTGAATTTTGTTTTGATGATGGAAGAAGTTTTAAAGTCTTTTTACTATTTTTTAAATCATCACTTGGTTTTACTATTTTAAATTCTTTTTCTTTTTTATTATCATCTTTTTTTTCTCTTTTTCCTTTTTCTTCTTTTTTATTATTAGTATTAACATCTTTTTTATCTTTTGTTGATTTTTCTTCTTTTTTTTGGTGGTGATTTTTTTTCTTTTGAATACTTTGAGTACTTTTTATACTATAATTTGTTGAATCCATAAATTGTTTTGTTTTATATTTAAAATCTTCTTTTTTTAATTTTTCTAATAATTTTATTTTTTGATTTGACATTTTATCATTCACTAAAAATATTATTAATATTAAAATATATTTTTTACCTTTTTTGATTGCAGTTATTTTTTCTCTTTGTAATGCAAGGACTTCAACCATTGATAATATAGTATTAAATATATTTGAATTTTGTTCAATATTTTTTTTCTTTGATTTAGATTTATTTTTGTTAGTTGACATATTTTTTACTAAATTTTTCAACATATTATTTTCTTTTAACAATACATTTAACATATATTCATTATCCTCTTCTTTTTTATCTTGTTCATTTTCTGTTTTCATTAATATTTTTATTAATTTTCTTTTATTAAATTTATCCCTTTTAGATAATTGTTTACTTTATCTAATATTTATATTTTAATATTTAACCTTTAAAAAAAAAAAATATTTATTTTCAATTAATAAATAATATTATTCCTTTAAGATAATTCATTATTAGTGTTCTTTTTATATAAAATAAAATAAAAAATACAATAATTCAATTAAATCAATATATAAATAAAATTCTATAGAATATTTAGATATCTATTTTTTTATTTTAAAAATAAAAACTTTTTAGTATTATTTTAAGATCCAAAATTTATTTGGAAAATAATTTTCAAAATGAAATAAGTAAGATAAAATTTATAAATATATATATAGAAAAGAAACTCTTTTTTTTGTGTTTCTAAATAAATATTATTTCATTAATATAATAATCTTTTAAATTCATTTTGAAATTTTTGTATTTAATTTGTTAAATAATTTCGGTCTATAAATAAAAGAAATTTTTGAGGATCAAAAGCATTTGGGTCATTTTTTTTTGGTATATCAAAAGAATTATCCTCTTTTAAGTTATTTTCTTTTTTATTTTGAATTTTATTTAGTAAATATCTATTTTCTGAGAGTTTTGAATTTTTCTTTTTAAGTATTACAATCCCATTTAAATTATGATTATTTTCGAATTCTTCTACTTTTAATTTTTCATCATCTTTTAGTTTATTTGTAGATTCAAAAATTGGAATATTATTTATGTTACTATTAACAACAACTTTATTATTGTTTGTTTCATTAATTTTATCAATAACTTTTTTAACTATTAATTTAAATTTTTCATATGAATAAATTTTATTTGGAATTAATTCCTCTTTGATTGCATTTATATATATTTCATATTTTGGAAGAGAATTTTTATCTAATTCAAAATAACTTTCAATTTCTTCCTTATTTTTTTTTTCTAATTTATCAAAATTTGTACAAAATTCATTTTCAATTAAATTTTCTTTTTCCCTTATTAAAAATGTTTTAAAAGTTCCAAAATTTATTGTCTTTTCATTTTTGAAATAGATTTTAATATCATCTTTTATTTTTTCTTTAAAAGCAATATACCTTACTGAGTAATTTATCATTCCTACATATTTAATAGTACAATTATAAATTTTTGAAACATCTATTTCACTTAAATCTCTATTTTCATTTTTCTGATATATATCATTAATAATTTGTTCTTCTATATATTGTTTATAATTTATTTTAATATAATAATCAATAAATAATAATAAAGAAGATAAAAAAAGTATATTTTTATCATCATCATCACTAATAGTTTTTAATTTTTTTGGTGCATTTTGGAAATAATTTTTAACTTTATATAAACCAGTATTCACTAAACCTTTCATTTTAGATTTATCAAATTGAGTTTTTATAATAAATTCATTATTATTATTAAATTCATTATTTGTTATTTTTTTTTTGTTTTCTTCAACCATATTTTTAAAAAAAGTATGTTGAATACATGTATTAACATCATATCTTTTATTTAAATCTCTATTTAGCATATTAAAAAGTATATTTTCTGCATCTTCAGAAATTACATTTTTATTATCAATATTAAACTCAATGGGACTATTTTTAATGTTATCAATTATTTCATCAAAAGAACTTCCTCTGAAAGGAACATTACCGAATAATAATCTAAACATAATAATTCCAATTGACCATATATCACATTTTGCATTTATTTTTCTTTCAATGATTTCTGGAGCAATATAATAAGGTAAATTGTTATTATCAATATTAATTAAACTATTCACAGAACCAAAATCAATTAATTTAACATGAAAAAATTCTTCATTGTTTGAAATAAATTTTCCACTTATTAGAATATTTTCTGGTTTAACATCTGTGTGAATAAAATTATTTTCATTTAAATATTTTATTGCTTGTAATAATTGGAACATAATAAATTTTGTTTGATTTTCTGAATATTTTTTTAATATTCCAAATTGATCTTTTAAACTTCCAAAATCTGAATGTTCTGTTATTACATAATAACATTTATCATCTCCATAACATTCTTCTACTTGAATTATATTTTCATGTTTTAAATTTTGTAATATTTCAATTTCTTTTAAAATTTTTTTTTCATCGTCATTTTCACTAATAGAAGATTTAGTTATAACTTTCATATTTTTAAATATTTTTGAATTTTCTTTACTTTGAATTTTATAATTTGTTGATATTGGATTCTTGGATAATTTTTCTAATATAAAATATTTATCATCAATTTCTGAAGCATCTTTCATAAAAGTTTTTATTGAAGAATTCATTCGTATTGGTGATTCATTATATATCATATTATTATTACTCAGCTTTGCTATTTTAGTAATACTTTCTGAGTCTAATTTTATTTCAGGTGTTTTAATTTTATTTTCTTTGTCTTCATTATTTAGATTAAATTGCTCATTCACATCTATTTTATCTTTTATTTTTACATTTCTTGATGTTCCAACACATCCCATTATTTTTATTTATTATTTTGTTATTTTGATAAAAATATTTTAAAAAGTTTTTCAAAAATATTATTTAAATATTATTTGTTCATAAAAAATAATAGAAAAAAATAAAATTTTATAATGAAATATATTTATTAATTTGAAATTAATTATAACATTAAAAAAATAATTCTTAGTCATTATTTTACATTTTTTCTTATCCAAGAATTAATATAATAATCCTGTAATTCAAGTTTTAAATTATCTTCTTTATCTAAAAACAATTTTCAGATTGTTATTTTGATATTTTGAAAAAATTGTTATACTTTTACTTTGATGGTGATTGAGAATAGGTTTTAAATAAAGAAATATAATATTAGTGTGAAAACAAAAGTATATCTATTTGAATTTGATGACCTATATTACTTTCTATAATTTTATTAATCATAAATTCTCTATATTGTATATGTATCTAAAATTCCTTTAGCAACAAATCTAATATATTTGTAAAATTGATTATTTTTCCTGTATTTTTTCGATTTATATCGTTTTCTGAAAAAAATTTGGTTAAATTAAATTAGTTATATATCATTTTGATAATTAATATTTAATTAAGAAAAATGGAACTCAAATATACTTTTTTGAATGAATTAAACAATCTAAAGTATAAATAAAATTCATATCTTTGATATTTCAATTATTATAAAAATTTTTTGAGTTTTTCTAAAAAACAATTCTTTTTCACAAATTTCTTAATTTTCTAAAATCCCTTTTAAATAGTTATATAATTTGAAAATATATGTATAAAAGTTGTTACCTTTATTACCATACTATTGATTTTTATTTATGTATGAGAGATAATTTCTAGAAATTTATTTTGTTATTTTTCTTCATATTTTTTTGATTAATTATAAAGAATATAAAGAAGAACTATCCTAAATACCTTTTTACTGATTATTTACTCATAATTAAATATACAATCATAATTATTTAAAATGATAAAGCTGTATCATCAAATACTATTTGAATATTTAATATATTTACTCTAAATGAAAATTCAATTATTATATTATCTTTTTAATATGAAATCGCTTCAACAAATCTTAATTACATCAATACTTCATTTTGAAGAAATATATGGTGATTTTTAATTTTTTTATAATTCTTAAAATTTTAAATCAATAAAAAAATAAATTTTTTGATAAACTATTTTATGATATAATAAAATTAACCAAATAAATTAGGATTATCTATGATATCTATTTAAATATTTCTATTTAATTCTATATTAAAGGAAATTTATTTATATTTTCCAATTTATAGAGAAAGCAATTTACATTTTGAACATTCTTTATATAAATATTTTACTTTTACCTTAAATAATTGTAAATTAATTTCTTAATTTTATAATTAAATTTCTCAACTTAATTTCATCAGTTGACTTTATCTTTTTAATATTGTTTTGAATTTCTTGTGAAGATATTGCTCTAATATTTTGATTTTTTTTTTCTTTTCTTAAATTTTGAGAATCAATTTGTTTGTTTGATACATTTTGTTCTAAAGTATTATTTTGAGCAATATTATCACAATCAAGTTTAAGATAAGGTGCTTGTATTTTTATTAATAAACAGGCTTTTAATGATTCTTCTTGTTCTTTAGTTAGATTATTAATTGAGGTATGTGAAAAAACAAAAATAACCAATGATATAATAATAATTCGAGAAATATTCATTTTTTTACAATGTTTTTTATGATATTCTTATAATTTTTATTTTATTTTTTTTTATAATATTTTTAGAACAAAATAATAAAAAAAAATATAATTCATATTCAAATAACTTTTAGCATTTTTTATTTATTATTTTACTTCACCTTTTAATTTGGTTGTATTAATATTAAAAATTTGATGTTTTAAAATTATGAAAATTATATATCTTTTTATAAAAATAACATCAAATAAATCAATAAATAATTTTTTAATTTAAAAAAAATATTTTTAAACAAATAATTTTGTAATATATCTGTTATATTTCCATTTTAATTTGATTTAATTCAGTTGATTCCTTTTTAATCTTTTTTATTCAACTTAATTTGTATTTTTGATTTTATTAAGAGAATATTTTATTGATTGTTTACCCAATTTAGTTAAATTAAACAATAATAAGAAATGATTTTAATATATTAAATATAAATTTCTTATTATTTTGATAAAACAAATCCAAATTAATATTTTAAAATGAAAATTATTGAATAAAAATATATTTTTATTAAGTTTTATTAAAAATTGAATAAATCTATTTTTAAAATAATTAGCCAATTAGTTAAAATAATATATAAAAATCATTGATTAACTGGAAATATTTTGATAATTCCTTAAAAACTTTTCCATATCTTTTTGGTCAATCTTATGTTCTTTCCTAATGGTTTTATAAGTGACATTATCAAACTTTTTCAGCATTCCTTCTTTCATTAAATCATCATAATTTTTATTATAAAATTTCATAGATTTAGCAATATAATTATTTTCTTTTTCTATTTTTTTCTTATCTCCAACAACATTATTAATGAAAGCATCTGAATTTAATAAATTCAAATTAATAATTTTATTAAAGCTTTTTTTAGGCCAAAAAGAAGTATAATTTTTAATGAATTTTCCATCAGCATAATGATTCATTTTAAGTGATTGATCTGTAATAGAATAAACAGCTTCTCTGGTAAAATTTTTTTTCATATAAGAAGGAAGAGGATTACTATCATTAGGTCTAGAACTAATTCTATCAAAATTAGGTGCATTAACACTAACATGATTATTAATCTTATCCAAATTAATATAAGGATCTGAATACATACTTGGTTCAATTCCTTGAATTTCTTTTGGTTTATTTTTCTTATGTCTAATTCTATCATAAACCACCATCATAATTGGTCTCTCTCTTACTTGTTTAAAGTTAGGAAGTGAAAATGGAATTAAAGATTGCTTTTTATCTGCTATATTATCTAAATATTCTCTTGATATTAATTTATCGAAATCTACTGCTTTTATATATACTGGAGTCTTTTTCTTTGCTGTTTGAGGTCTTTTTTTCTTTTTTAAATTTGTAGTTGATATTAATTTTTTACTGCTTTTTGCTCTTGTTTTCATTTCATTTTGAGATGAAGAATTTAAATTTATATTAGTAGTTGAATAAACTTGTTTTCCAGTAGTAGGTCTTTTTTTAAATTGTTTTTCATAGACATATCTATATTGTTCATAAGAATCATTTAAATCAGAAGAAGAAGAATCTAAATCATTTTCATCAAGAACTTCTTCACCTCCAATAGATAAACCCATTTCAGAAGTATTATAATTATTATTATTACTACTAACTTTATTAGTAGTAGTAGGTCTAGATGAAAAAGTAGTAGTAACACTTGCAGGTCTTGCAGTATTTGGTCTTGTAGGTCTACTCTTCGCACTTTCACCTCTTTTCCATTTATCATTCAATTCCTTATTTATTCTTTCATTAGCATCTAAATTATAGTAATCTTCTCTTTCATTTTCTTCATCTTCTTCTTTTTCACTAATTTTACTATTATTTTTACTTTTCTTATTAGAAAGAGTATTTTTAATCATTTTACTATTTGTTTTACTAATAATATTTTCTTCACTTTCATAAGATAAACTACTTCCTCTACTGAAAGCACTAGCAGGTCTTTTTTTATTTGTAGGAATAAAAGGTCTTGCAGTATTAAAACGAGGATTAGTAGCAGTAATACAATCACCCCTCATTGTTTGTTTATTCATATCAATAAAAGTATGTTCAATATCTTTTAAGGGATCATTATGTTCCAAATAAAATTTACTATTATCCTTATGTCCCATTGGATCTCTTGCTTTCATTGTTTTCCATGCAGGACCCACTAAAGTTCTTTTCCAAACACAATCTCTATTTGGAACATATTTTGTGCAATCTGGTGTTGTTTCTTCTTTTACTTTTTTCCTTTCTGCCATATGTTTATCATGATATTTATATGCTTCTTTATTTGTTCTGTGATATGCTGAATGAGGTCTTATTAAATTTTTTTTTTTTGATTTTTTTGTATCTTTTGATATTTTTTTATTTGTATCTAATTGAAATATATCAATATTATCTTCTATTATATCTAATTGACTATCATCTAAACTCTCATTTGTTTTTACTTTTGTTTCTCCATATATGTTATGATATCCATTTCTTTTTAAGAAATCTGCTATTTGTGCTATTTGGTCTGTTTGAGTTTTTGTGTTTAGTATTTTATCTTTATGGGTTATTACATGGTATCTTTCAGCTGAGTATTTTCCTATTGTTGAAAATGCTCCATACCAACCTTTTTGATCATTTTCTATCATTAGGTTATTTTTTTATTTTATATTTTTTTTGTATAATTTTTTTTTCTTTTAGTTTAAAAATTATTTTTTATTTTTTTTTTAAATATTACGAATGTTTAAATTATATACCTGGTTTTATTTTTTTATACCTTTTTTATTTTGTGTTGTTAATCTTTATTTATTTAATTGGCTTTTTTAACTCTTTTTTCTAATCTTTCAACTTTTTTTGATTTTTGATTAGTAACAGAAATATTCATTTCCTTTGCTCTTCTTAACATTTGAGTTCTAAGAACAGCACCAACTTTTTTTCCAATTTCAACACAATATTTATCATTATTCATTAATAAACATTCTAATTCTTTTAAATTATTAACTGTGAATTTAAGTTTATAATTAGGAAGAAGATTTCTAGTTTTTTTATTTGAACCATAACCTACTTTTGGTGTCCTTAACATTCCTCTAAATTTTCTTCTTACTGAACAATCAATTCCTCTTGGTCTTCTCCAATTTCTTTTTACTCTTAAATGTCTATGGCATTCAAATCTATCAAATGTTGTTTTCTTCTTTTTTACTATTCTTATTCTCTTTGACATTTGATTTTTCTAATTTAAATAAAATTTACTTTTTAGATATTGTTTTATTTTTAATTAAATTATAAAAATAATTTTAAAAATAATTAATTAAAGAAATTCAAGTAAAAAAACATTAAAAACATTTTCAAAAGAAATAAAAAAAACCAAAAAGAAATCCAATATAAAATTTAAATTTTATCTATATAATCAGAAAGAATTGGTAATTCTAATTTAAGTCCTTTCCTCTTTCTTATCTGCATAGTAATTTCATAAGCTTTACTCTTAACATCAAAAGGATCTTGATTAATAATATCCCAATGAGAAAAAACACATTGAGGAAAAGCTTGTCCTGAAGTGAGACTCCTAAGATGAGCAGTGAATCCGAAAGACTCTGATACTGGTAAATAACCTTTAACAATAAGTAAAGGAGTACCTTGAACAGTTTCTTCACTGAAAATAATTCCTCTTCTTTGAGAGAAACATTGATAAATTCCACCCATCACATCATTTGGTGTTGAAATATCACATAAATAAACTGGTTCCTGATACCTTGGAGATGCAGTCATTTCAGCTGCGTAGTATACTCGTCTTGCAGTTGGGATTATTTGTCCTCCTCCTCTATGAATGGCATCAGGATGTAATTCCACATCGAGAATGTTGAATCGTACTCCTCTTAATGATTCTTCTGCCAAAACTCCTTCCTTTGTAACAGCTTGAAATCCATTTTGCATTGAATCTCTTATTTCATTTAAGTATTGAACTGCTTTTGTTTGATCTACTAAGAAATTGGGACCTTGTTGATCTGGCCCGAATACCCATAATTTTTTGGCATCATGTTGATCCCACTCATATTTGTCTATTAAGGCTCTTGATGTTGCTTTCAAATCATCACTTGCTTTTATTTCTCCTTTTTCGATATCATTCACTAATTTTTCATTTAAAGGTTCTGCTACCACAAAAAGTCTATTATGCTTATTTGGTGATTTTGCAAGACATGTTTGACTTGATATAGTTGTTACTGTTTCCTTATATGGAACTACTGGATCTGATTTAATAATTTCAACATTAGCATATTCTTCGACTAAATCCTTTAAACAAATTTCAAGATGAAGTTCACCAGAACCACAAATTATATGTTCTGTTTCAGTGCTAATAACTTGGACTAAAGGATCTGCCTTTGACATTTTAATTAATCCATCTACTAATTTAGGCAAATCTGCAGGATTTTTCACATTAACTGCTACTCTAACTACAGGAGAAACTGAATAATTCATTGATCTAATTATACAAGCAGATGTAGATGTTGATATTGTACCTTGTTTAATTAAATATTGATCAACTCCTACAAGAGAACATGTATTACCACATGGAACATCAATTACATCTTCTGCTTTTCTTCCCATCATAAGTACAACTCTTTGAATATTTTTTTCATGTAAATCTTCTTGTTTTCCAATTTTATAATTTGGTCCCAAAATTCGAACTTTAGCACCTTTAGTTACTTTCCCTGAGAAAACTCTTCCAAAAGCATAAAATCTAGTTGAATCAGATGTAGGAACCATTTTTGAAATAAACATCATGACTGGTCCTTCTGGATCGCATTCCATCATAGCCTTAGCACATTCATCATCCATTGGTCCTTGATATAAATATAATGTTCTATATTTTTGAGCTGTTCTTGGTGAAGGTAAATGAAGGATTATCATTTCTAATAATGCTTCTGATGCATTTATCCAATTTTGCATTACTTTTCTAATAAGAGGCCTTCCCTGTAATTCTAATTCATCTCCTGTTAATGAAATTCCTAATTTTTCCAAAAGAGGGGTATAAACTTCTTTTTTTCCAGTAGCCAATTGATTACATAATTTAAGTAAAGGATCAAGAATTAAAGAACAAAAAGCTCTTTTAAGTTCATTACCTTCATCATCTTCAGGTGTTGATTTCCATTTTTTGGTTTTGGGATCAAAATAATTATCTCCCCATAATTTATTCAACAACCTTTCTTTTTTTGTTTTATATTTACTAGCATAAAGATTAGCAAAAGTGGTGATAGTAAAACCCCAACCTTGAATAGCAGAACCAAAAGCAACAGTACCTTTATCTGGATAAACTTGTAAATCTCCCATCATATCCTGATTCTGATAAGTTGAAATAATAACATTAGCATTTTCAATAACTCTTGAGAAATTTTGATAAATAGTTTCTGAATCATGTTTCAATTCAAAGAAAGCCCTATCAACTTTATTTATCATCAAAACAGGTTTAATGAGTTCTTGAAGAGCTTGTCTCAATACAGTTTCTGTTTGAACACAGACTCCTTCAACATAATCCACAACGACAAGAGCACCATCAGTTACTCTCAAAGCAGCAGTGACTTCAGAAGAGAAATCAACATGACCTGGAGAATCTATTAAGTTAATAAGGAATTCATCAACATTTCCATCTCCTTTAGCATCATATTTATAATAAAGTGAAACTCCTGTTGACTTAATTGTAATTCCTCTCTCGGCTTCGTCTTTCCTTGCGTCAGTATATCTCATTTCACCTGCTTTTTCCTCTGCAATAATTCCTGCTTTTGCTATTAAGGAATCTGTTAATGTGGATTTACCATGGTCTACATGAGCTATCACAGACATGTTACGAATGTTATCTTGTTTATCCATTATTGAACGAACTTGTTCTATTGTAAATTTTACCATTTTTTGTATCTTATAAATTTTATTATGGATATTTTATTCTAGGGGTATTTATATTTTTTATGATTTTTTTTTATTTTTTTTATTATTTTATCGAGTTTCTTTATGTGTTTTTGGGTTTGCTTGATACCCGGATTTTTTTTTTTATTATTATTTATTAATTAAGAAAATGGGTTTAATTAATTATTTTTTTTATTTTAGTTTTTATAATAAACGTTTTCCTAAAGAAAATAGGAAGAAAAGGAAATTATTTAAATGATTTTTGTCATATATTCAATAAAAAAATTTTTATAACAAATTATTTTTCAAAATTTTATGATGTTCACAGAAACAAGGAAATTTATATTTTTTATTATTATAATTTATATTATAAAAAGATTTCTTTAATTAATGCTATATGATGTTAAGACAAACAAATCATTGAATAAAAATTGAAAATTTAACAAAACAATTAAATTTAAAGTTAAACAATCATATTTTTTATATATTTATATTTTTTTTTAAAAGAACTGTGAAATTTTGTTTTTTTAAATTAGATATCTTGGTTCATGAAAAATTAAAATTTTCCATCAAAAAATTATTTTTTGACTGATTAATTATATTTATTTATTTATTTTATTATTATTGTTTTTAATTAATAAATTTTTATTTTTTTATTATTTTATTAATTTTAATAAAAAATATAAATTTATTATATAGTTTTAATTCAAAAAGAGAATATTAATTATTTAAATTAGAATAAATATAATTATGATTTATGATAATAAATAATTGAAAAATATATCATTTTAAAGTACTTATATACATAAAAAATTATTTTTTATATAAATCTTTCCTTATGTGCTTTAAATAATTAATGTTCAACAAAT
>JAEEGK010013489.1_pt1 | contig 18405 bp, 13 predicted proteins | sample 8958771 | NCBI WGS metagenome assembly JAEEGK01 (sample SAMN16246547, study PRJNA631951) | gut metagenome | biome: gut microbiome; feature: rumen; material: SC-attached | host: Bos | place: Iran: Karaj | collected 2018-10
TTCACTCCGGAAACGGGCATCAAGGTTAACGTAGAGATTGTCGATCCCAACGCACTCCTGAATGCGGTTCTTGCAGGAAGAGGACCCGATGTAGTTCTTTCCGTCGGTGCAGATCAGCCTGTTAACTACGCGCTCAGACATGCATCCGAAGACATTACCCAGTTTGAAGGATGGGAAGAAGTGCTCAGCCACTATTCCGAAAGCTCATACGAGCAGTACAGATTGGATGATCATATTTATGCAGTTCCCGAGCAGCAGCAGTTCTGCGTAATGTTCTATCGTAAGGACGTACTTGAAGAACTCGGACTTCAGCCGCCCAACACCTGGAAGGAACTTATCGAGATGCTTCCCACCATTCAGGGTAACAATCTCTCGGTAGGAATTCCCACCGCAGCAGGATCAAGCACCACCGCAACAGCTACTACCGCAGTTGCATCCAATACACCCGACCTTTCACTGTACTTCACACTCCTGTTCCAGTATGGCGGAGATATGTACAATGACGTCGGAAACAAGACCACTGTAGATACCGAAGCAGGCGTTAAGGCATTCGACGATTATACCAGATACTTTAACGACTATGGTCTTCCTACCATTTATGACTTCGTAAGCCGTTTCCGTTCAGGCGAGATGCCCATCGGAATCTGCAACTACTCTCAGTACAACACACTGATGGTATCCGCTCCCGAGATAAAGGGACTTTGGGATTTCACTGTTATCCCCGGTACCGAGAGAGTAGATGAAAACGGCAATACTTACATTGACAGATCAGACTTCATAACCGGTAACGCGACCATGATGATCGCAACCGATGACGAGATTGTTAAGCAGAACTCATGGGAGTTCATGAAGTGGTGGGCCGAGCCTGAAACTCAGGTAAGATTCGGACGTGAGATCGAGGCACTCCTCGGATCATCCGCAAGATATGCCACCGCAAACCGTGACGCATTCTCACAGCTCTCATGGAGCTATAACGATATCCGCGTTCTCAATGAACAGTGGGATTCGACTGTAGGTATCAGAGAGGTTCCCGGAGGTTATTACACCGGACGTCATATCGCAAATGCCTGCAGAAAGGTTATTAACGAGAAGACGGATGCCCGTGAGACGATCATCGATTATTCGATACTTATCGATGATGAGATTGACAGAAAGAGACGAGAATTCGGCTTACCTGTATACGGAGAGATGTAACAGATGTCACAATTTTTAAAAGATTACGTCAAAGTAAAAAAGCATAATTTCAGAGTGGGGGTCAAGAGAGCAAGACTTTCCAGAAATTGCTACCTCTTCCTCGCTCCCTATGCGATCATCTTCACGATGTTCTACATACTTCCAGTCGTGGTTTCGATCGTATTCGGTTTCACATATTACAACATTCTGGAAGCACCCAGATTTGTAGGTTTACAGAATTACATTTCCCTTTTCCTCGAGGATGACATATTCCTGATGGCTATCAAGAATACCTTCATGATAGCGATCATAACGGGTCCTTTAGGATATCTCGGAAGTTTCCTGTTTGCCTGGCTGATCAATGAGCTTCCGAGGTGGGTACGAAGCGTAGCGGTTGTTGTTTTCTACGCACCCTCCATCGCAGGTAACTGCTACGTTATCTTCTCGGTATTCTTCAGAGGCGATGCTTACGGATATGTAAACGCATTCCTTATGAACACCGGTATCATCGATACTCCGATCCTCTGGTTCATCGACCCCAGATATATGCTTCCCGTATGTATGCTGGTTATCCTCTGGATGAGCCTCGGAGCCGGATTCCTTTCATTCGTTGCAGGTCTTCAGGGTATTGATAAATCCCAGTACGAAGCAGGATATATGGACGGCGTCAAGAACAGATGGCAGGAGCTTTGGTTCATCACTCTTCCCAATATGAAGCCCATGCTCATGTTCGGTGCTGTCATGTCGATAACCCAGGCCTTCAGTGTCTGTGAGGTCACGATGACGCTTTGCGGATATCCTTCAACGGACTACGCAGCAAGAACCATAGTAACTCACCTTTTCGACTATGGTTTCAGCAGATTCGAGATGGGTTATGCATGTTCGATAGCAACTATCCTTTTCCTCATCATGATACTCTGCAACAAGGCAATACAGTCAATGCTCAGCAGGGTAGGTACCTGATATGTCCGATATGAATAAAAACAACACAACAGAAAATCAGAATACACTTGCGGAAGAACAGGAAATCCTTAACACCGATGCAGTAGAAACTGCTGAGGCTGAAGCATTTAATGCTGAGGATGAGGCCCTTTCCAAACTCGAGTCAGTCGGGAATGTGGAAGAGGAAGCAGCCAAAACTTTGAATCCTGCTCCCAAAGAGAAAGCTTCCGTTAAGAAGACCAAAAAGTCTAAGAAGAAAGATGAGGAAGAGGTATATCACAAGCCTCTTATCAAACGTCGCAAGCCCAACAGAAGTATTGCAGGAGATATTTTCCTGTATTTCTTCCTGATTATAGTTGCGATCATCATGTTCTTCCCCATCATCTACGCAGTAGAGTCGGCACTCAAGCCTCTCGATGAGCTGTTCAAATTCCCTCCCAGGATATTTGCACAGAACCCGACGCTTGATAACTTCTCCGACCTGTTCGTAACACTCGGAAAATCATGGGTATCCTTCTCCAGATACATGTTCAACACCGTATTCATTACCGGTGTGGGAACCGCAGGACATCTGATCGTTGCTTCAATGGCTGCGTTCGTTCTTGCAAAGTATGATTTCCCCGGCGGAAAGACATTCTTCAAGCTCGTAACCGTAGCAATGATGTTCACCGGTTATGTAACCGGTATTCCCAACTACATCATCATGAGTAAGCTCCACATGATCGATACTTATTGGGCAATAATCATTCCCGCGTTCGCATTCCCCATGGGTCTCTTCCTTATGAAGCAGTTTATGGAAGGTCTTCCCACTTCACTGATAGAAGCAGCGAAGATCGACGGTGCGACCGAGTGGACCGTTTTCAGTAAGATAGTTATGCCGAACGTCAAGCCTGCATGGCTGACACTCATTATTTTCTCGGTTCAGGCACTTTGGAATAACAAGGCTTCAACCGTTATCTATTCCGAAGAAATGAAAACCCTTCCCTTCGCAATGCAGCAGATCCAGGCCGGCGGTATTGCAAGAACAGGTGAAGCGGCAGCCGTACTTGTCGTTCTGATGATAGTACCTATAGCAATATTCATATTCTCGGAGAGCCAGATCCTCGAAACAATGGCTTCATCCGGACTTAAGGATTAAGAATGATGAAAAAGCCCTTAAACTTACAAATCAAAAGAATAGGTGCGATCCTCGCTGCAACAATGATCGGGGTGTTGAGCGTTCCGATGCATTCGGATGCTATGGAGCACAGAAGTTATACCTACATTTATGATTACTGGGGAGATGTTCAGGATACTCCCGATGTATATGAGGTATATAGAGTATTTACATCTTCCGAACTCGGACTTGATGTAAGACTTAATAATCCCAGCGGTATCTACGCAACAGAGGACAGGGTATATATCTGTGACACAGGTAATAACCGAATCGTTGTGCTCGCTAAGGATGATGAGGCAGGTCTTGTATATGACTCTGAGATTAAGTCCATCAAATTTGCTCCCGGCCCTTCAGAACTCAGCGGACCTACGGATATTGCAATATCCGAGGATGGAAATATCTTCATTGCAGATAAAGGAAACAACCGTATTGTCAAGGTTGACCAGAATCTGAATTATCTTATGGAGTTTGTCCTTCCCGTTGACAGTGCACTTTCTGCAGATACAATATTCCTTCCCAATAAGGTTGTAGTCGATTCCGCAGAAAGAGTTTATTGCATCTCCGACGGTATCAACAAAGGTCTTCTCAAGTACGAAGCAGACGGTACTTTCGCAGGCTTCATCGGAGCTACCAAGGCAGCTTACGATATGCTTGATTATATTTGGAAGAAGTTTGCAACACAGGAACAGATAGACCGTATGCCCGTAGATGTTCCCACAGAGTACAGTAACATTTACATGGACTATGAGGGATTCATTTATGCCAGCGTTCCCGCAACTGACGCTCAGGCTATCGATGACCTGAAAGTAGACGCCGTAAGACGACTTAACCTTCTCGGAAATAACATTCTTGTTAATAACGGAAACTGGGTCAACGTCGGTGATATCTACTGGGGTTCCGCGGGCGGATATTCGGGACCTTCAAGCTTCTCTGATGTTACGGCGTTCACCAATGACATTTATGTATGTCTTGACAGAAACCGTGGACGACTCTTCGGATATGACGACCAGGGACGTATGGTCTTCGCATTCGGCGGAAACGGAAATATGGACGGATATTTCAGGCGTCCCGTCGGCATAGATCATATGGGATATGATCTCCTCGTTCTCGATCAGGCCGATTGTTCCATTACTTATTTTGTACTCAGTGATTTCGGTAAGGATATATTCAATGCCATCGACCAGTTCGACCGCGGCGAATATGAAGCTTCCGGAGCATCATGGCAGAGAGTACTTGACGTAGACGGTAACTACGATCTTGCATATATCGGAATAGGTCGATCCCTCCTCAGACAGAAGCAGTACAAAGAGGCGATGAAATATTTCGAGCTTAAATATGATGATGAAAACTATTCCAAGGCTTTCAAGGAATATCGTAAGGAATGGGTTCAGAGTCACTTGTTCCTGACAGTACTTGTCCTGCTTCTCATCTTCCTCGTTCCTCTCGGAATAGAGAAGTACAGAAATATGCAGGTAGAGATAGCTACATCCGATGTTTTCAGATTCCCGGATCCCGAGGACAATATGACCAGGGCTGAGATCAGAGAATATCATAAGAAGCAGCGTCAGGAATTCAGAGAAAGAGAAAAAGCCAAGAAAGAAGCTCGTAAGCTTGCAAAGCTTAGCAGCAGCAACAGATAACACTTAGGCTATAAGAGAACAGACTATGGCAAAGACAGAAGCAAAAGAAAAAAGCATAGTTTCAGGAATCTTCGGATGGTTCAAGAATACATTCAATGAAAAATATTGGGATTCACTTAAATTCTCCCTTTATTGTCTTACCCATCCCCTCGACGGTTTTTGGGACCTTACCCACGAGAAGAGAGGAACCTATGCGGCAGCAAATACAATACTGATCGCTACGGTACTGGTAAGACTTCTTAATCTGAAATACACCAGTTTTGTAATCCAGACCGTATATTGGGAAGATCTGAATGTATGGTTATATATCGCCAGTATTCTTTTCCCGCTTGCACTGTTTGTTGTAGGAAATTGGGCTACGACAACACTTTTCGACGGTAAAGGAAAACTCGGACAGGTTTACATCGGTACTTGTTATGCGCTTACCCCTTACCCGGTCATGCAGGTGCCTTTGATGATTCTTTCTAACGGTCTTACCACCAATGAAGCACAGTTTTACACAGTGCTTTCGGTAATCTCGTTAGTATGGTGCGGAGCTCTTCTGGTCTCAGCTATGGGCCAGATTCATGAGTTCTCGGGATTCAAAAATATCCTGTTCCTGATCTTCTCGTTGTTTGCAATGCTGGTCATGGTATTCATACTCATGCTTTTCTTCAGTATGATCACTCAGGGTATCGGATATTTCTATTCACTTTACAGAGAATTTATGTTCAGGATGTAGTCCCATAAATATAGTCATACCGGAGATGTTATGAGAAAAAGAAGTGCAGAACAAAAGAGAGAAACAAAGAATGCGATCATCAAGAACCTCAAGGCTCTGATCGCACCCGGAATATTTGCTCTCATCATAGGCGGACTTATCTTTTTTGTAGTCAACTACCAGAACAAAGATGAAGAAGAGCAGATCATACCTGTTCATGCTTACGCCGGAGACGGAAGAGAGATAGTGCTTGAAAACAGTGATCTTAAGCTTACTTTTGATCCCAACACCACTTATTTCAGTCTTCTCGTAAAATCATCAGGCAAGATTTGGAACGCTGTTCCCGATGATGTGGATGATGATGCGATAGCAATGAGTTCAGAGAAGGGACGTATCAGATGTACTCTGAATGTTGTCTACGCTAATGAAATCGGTTCCGAAGTTTCATATAACAATTACGATTACAGTATCAAGAATCAGACATATGATGTTGAGACTGACGGAGAGTCAATTACCGTTCACTATTCAATCGGTAAGGTTCAGAAGGAATTCGTTATCCCTCCCGTATGTACCGTAGATCGCATGGAAGGATATTTTGCTAACCTCAGCCAGGGCGATCTTAATATGGTCAAGCAGTACTACAAAAAGTACGACCTTAATGACCTTGGCAGAAAGGATGATCCCGAAGCGCTCCTTGAAGCGTATCCCGCTCTTGCCGACGGTCCTCTGTATGTACTTCGCGACACTGCAACAGATTCCATTAAGGCAAAGCTTCAGACCATCTTTGAAGAATCTGTCGGATATACTTATGAAGAGTTTCTTGAAGATAAGGAACTTATTTCTTCCGAAGAGCAGGGTAGTAATGCGGTTTACAACATTGATGTTACCTACAGACTTGACGGCGGAGATCTCATAGTTGAAGTTCCTTACTCAACCATGGAGTATCCTAAGGAGCGTCCCATCCTCGCAGTTGATGTACTTCCTTTCTTCGGTGCGGGCGGTATGGACGATGATGGTTTCCTCCTTGTTCCCGAAGGAAGCGGCGCACTTATCAATTTCAACAACGGTAAGACAGCGCAGAGCGTTTATTATGCTAACGTTTACGGCTGGGATATGGCACATGCAAGAGATGCTCTTGTACACAGTACCAGCACCGTATTCTCCACATTCGGTATTTCAACCGGAAATAATTCGTTCATTTGTAACGTTGAAGGCGGATCTGCTTATGCAGCAATCGAAGCTGATATTTCAGGACGTTTCAACAGCTACAACAGCGTTAATGCCGAGTACGGCGTAATCGAAAGAGAAGAGTTTGACGTAGGTTCCATTTCAAACAGCCGTATCTTCGCTTTCCAGGAAGCACTTCCCGATGAAGTAATGTCACAGAGATATACTTTCATCAATTCCGGAAGCTACATCGATATGGCTAAGGCATATCAGGCATATCTTCTTAAGAATGCCGAAGGTTATCTGGTGATGAACAATGATACCGCTGCTCCTTGTGTCATTGAGGTTGTAGGCGCGGTTGATAAGGTTAAGCAGATTCTCGGAATGCCTGTATCGAGACCTCTGGAACTTACCACTTATAAGGAAGCTGAAAATGTAGTAGCTCAGCTCGACTCCGAGGGCATCGACAACATGATCGTCAAGATGACCGGCTGGTGTAACGGAGGCGTTGAGCAGCAGTATCTCAAGGATGTCGATACAATCTGGTCACTCGGATCGGGAAGCGATCTGAAGCATCTGTGTGCTACAGTAAATGCTCAGGGTAATCAGATTTATCTCGACGGTATTACCGAGTATGCATACAATTCAAATATTTTTGACGGATTCTTCGCTTACAGAGATTCCTCAAGATTTATAAGCAGAGAGCTTTGTAAGTTATATCCCTTCAGCCAGATCACATACGGCGACAGAGATGATCTCGATGAGCATTATCTTCTCCACGAGCAGCTCATCCTCAAAATGATGAGAAACCTTGTGAAGGTTAATGAAAAGTTCGGTGCAACGGGAGCATCCTTCCAGGATATCGGAACTGACCTTGCGAGTGATTTCTATCGTAAGAATCCTTACTCAAGACAGCAGGCACTGATCGATCAGAGCAATGTTCTCAAAGAGATCAAGGATAATGGCGGATTCATAATGATCAATTCCGGAAATATCTATGCGGCGGTTTACAGTGATGTGATCACCCACATGGATCTTAAGGGAAGTGAGTACACCATTATTGATGAGTTTATTCCTTTCTATGAACTGGCTCTTCACGGATATATCAATTACACCGGAATGCCCGTAAACATCTGTGGCAGTGAAACCGATGAGATACTTGCTTCTGCAGAGTATGGCGCAGGTCTTTGCTACAGTGTTATGGATGAAGATCCCGAAACACTTCAGAAGACTCTTTATCCTCAGTATTACGGAAGCAGCTATGCTGCAGTTCATGACAGACTGGTCGAGACATATACCAGATACAATAATGAGCTCGGACATACCTTCAATCAGGAAATGACCGGCCATGACAATCTTTCAGAGTATGTTTCCGTTACCGAATATGCAGACGGAACAAAAGTATATGTGAACTACGGATATACCGATTATTCCTATAATGGAATAACAGTTCCGGCTAGGGATTATAAGGTTGTAAAATAAGGGCGATACGGAGACCCGGATATGAAGAAGAAATTAAACGGAAAAGTTAGCGGACTTGAAAAAAGAAGGGCTGTAACAGGTTACCTGTTCATTTCTCCCTTTATAATCGGCTTTTTACTCTTTATGGTAAAGCCTATGTTCCAGTCACTCTATATGAGTTTCTGTGACGTACAGGTAGGTGCCGGATCATTTGAGATGATAAGGAACGGTATTTACCAGTATAATTACGCATTCAGAGTAGATCCCGATTATTCAAGGCTGCTTATAGAGGGCTTTACCAAGATGATCGTATATTCACTTGCGATAATGGTATTTGCTTTCTTCGTATCTCTGATACTGAACCAGGAATTCCACGGCAGAGCATTGGTAAGAGCAATATTCTTCCTTCCCGTTATTCTGTCGAGTGGTGTTATCCTCGGACTTGAGACAGATAACTCAGTCATAGCACAGATGCATGCGACTGTTGAGGATTCAATGAACAACGTCAGCGTCACCGCAGTTCTTGAGAGCATCCTCAGAACAGCAGGCGTCGGTACCAGAGCATATGAGACAGTCTTTGAACTGATCGATAATATCTATGACATAGCTCTTGCATCCGGAATCCAGATCATCGTTTTCCTGTCAGGACTTCAGACGATTCCCAAGAGCATGTACGAAGCAGCGTCTATCGAAGGCTGTACCGCATGGGAAAGCCTTTGGAAGGTTACATTCCCTATGGTAAGCTCAATATTCTTAGTAAACTGGGTTTACACGATAGTAGATTTCTGTATGAGATCCGACAACGAAGTCATGACCAAGATTACCGATACAATGGTTGATCAGTTGAACTACGGTCTGTCTTCCGCGATGGCATGGTGTTATTTCCTTTTGACGATAATATTCCTAGCCATTAGCTCGTTCTTGATTTCCAGGAGGGTTTATTATTATGAGTAATACTGCGGTGATGAGTGCTCCTGCAGATACGGGCATGGTTAAGAAGAAGACTAAGTCTAAGGACAAACCTAAGATGTCTGCTCTGAAAAAGAAAAAGGTAGCTATGAATACGTTCATAAGCATCGTCCGTTTCATACTTCTGTTCGGACTTTGCTTCATGATAATTCAGCCTATTCTCAATAAGATTTCCGTAAGCTTTATGACTGAGGGTGACCTTTATGACCCCGTTGTCATAAATATCCCTGCTCATTTCACTACCGAGAACTACCAGCTTGCGGTTAAGCTTATGAGTTACAAGACTGCTTTCAAGAACTCGATGATCACTTCATTTACCATCGGATTACTTCAGGTAGCGGTTTGTACTCTTGTAGGATATGGATTTGCGAGATATGAGTTCCCTCTTAAGAAGCTCTGGTTCGGATGTGTACTTCTTATGATCATCATCCCTCCCCAGATCATGTCCACTTCACTTTACCTTCACTTCAAGTTTTTCGATGTGTTTGGAATTATCAAGTTGATCACCGGTAATACGGTCAACCTGAGAGGTTCAATCCTTCCTTACTATCTGATGAGTGCAGGTTGTATGGGACTTAAGAACGGTCTTTATATCTATCTGATAAGACAGTTCTTCAGAAACATTCCCAAAGAACTTGAAGAGGCAGCTTATGTTGATGGTGCAGGTACTCTTAAGACATTCATCATCATCATGCTTCCCGATGCAAAGCCCATCCTTACATCATGTTTCCTGTTCTCTTTTGTATGGCAGTGGACTGATGGTTTCTATTCAAGAATGTTCCTTGGAAATATGAAGCTTGTAAGTACATCGCTTTCATCCATTGCAGATGACCTTTCAACTTACATAGCCAGCCAGACCGGTGTTCAGTCAACGGTATCAGTAGCATATTCAAACTGTATTCTTTCAACCGGTACGTTGATGATCATTTTACCTCTTATCATCCTGTATCTCTTTGCTCAGAAGGGCTTTGTAGAGAGCCTTTCATCAACGGGTATCAAGATGTAATAATTGGACATTCCGCGAGCGAATGTGGTATAATTGTTCGTGGGTTTTAATCCCGATATATATCCGCAATAATGCGGGAAATATATATTTTTTATCAGACCTTTAAGGTCAAAAGGAGGATTATGAAGAGAAAGTTTTTAAACCAGATTATTGCTGTTGGCGCAACCGCAGCAATGGTCGCAGGAATGGCCGGATGTCAGAACGGTGGAAACACCGGTGTTGAGCCTCAGCCTACTGACACTCCCGCTACCGATACTCCTGCTACTCAGACTCCTGATGCTGAGCCTGTAAGTGAGTATCCTGTTTACACCGATGCTGATGGCAACCCCATCGACCTTGGTGGAGTAGAAGTTGATATCGTTAACTGGTGGGCTGCTGATACCCCTGCTGATCCCGTAAATGATTACGAGGAAGCTATGTGGGATTATCGTGAGTGGTGCCAGGAGACCTATAACTTCACTGTTAAAGAGACCAAGAACTTCTCCGGCAACGAGCTTACTTGGGGCGACTGCATCCAGCAGTTCTCCGATTACGTAACCTCCGGTGGAGACGACGGATATTATGTATTCACCGGACGTATGTGTGCTGCAGCTACTACCGCTGTTCAGTCCGGACTTATGTATGACCTTTCTACCATCGACTGCCTTGATTTCAACAGTGAGTCAGTATTCACCAGAAATCAGGTAGACGAGTTCTTCAAGAAGGGTGACAGCATCTATACCATGTATGCTACCAGCAACGGATTCCCTGAAGCTCGTGAAGGAATCTTCTTCAACAAGAAGGTACTTGAGGATGCAGGTATCGATCCTGAGAGCATCTATGATATGCAGGCTAACGGAACCTGGACTTGGGACGCTTGGAAAGAGCTCTGCGAGAAGGTTATGAGAGATACCGACAACGACGGTACTCCCGATGTATTCGGATTTACTTGTAACTATGACGACGCTGTTGAAGAGTTCGTTCTTTCAAACGGCGGATCATTAGTTAAGAATGAAGCAAGCGGACTTAGAGTAGCATTTGATGATGCTGATACTGCAGAAGCTCTCAACTTCTTCCAGGAGATGGTATCAACTTATGACGCTCACCTTTACTATCCCGCAGACGCAGCTTGGGACTTCTACAAGACCGATTGGCTTACCGGAAACACCGCTTTCTACATTGGCCAGGTTTGGGAGAAGGACAACGTAAGAGGCGTTGGTGAGGACGGCAGATCAATGGAAGACGAAGTTGGTTTCGTATCCTTCCCTGTAGGACCTTCCGCAGGAAGCAACTTCACTTCTTATGCTTCGGATAACCTTTACTACATCCCCGGATGCTATGACGCTGATAAGGCATTTGCTTGTGCATTCGCATACCTTTGCTTCTATCAGGATACTCCCGGATACGAAGATTTCATTAACAGCCTTGACGGAATCAAAGCAAGCTTCTATTCAAACTTCGATGACACCAGAGCAGTTGATGAGTCTATCGTAAGAATCATCAAGACCGGTGGATACGAGCCCGCTGAATCTGTTGCTAACGTTGATATCGGACCTCAGTTCAGACATCACGTAGGCGTTAACGTTGCTGAAGGTACTGTAAACGATATGTCTGCAGCTATCGAAGAGGCAGCTACTCAGTGGAATACTTTCGTAGAGGAAGCTAACGCTAAATAATAGGTTTTAACCAATGTTTCTTTGCAGGGCGACGCTATATGCGCCGCCCTGTTTTATAGAAAGGCAAATCATGGGTGAAGCAAGATTTCATCTTCCCGGACTGAGAAAAAATTTCCCTCTCAATATGATGGTGATCAATCTTCTTGAGAGTGATCCCGATTGGTTCAGGGAAGGTACCAAGATTGAAAGTGTATACGGAGAATTTCCCACATCTCTTTGGAACGGAGGAAGAGGATCATTTGATGATCAGTGTTCAGCCGAGTATGTTACCAATGTCATTAGGAGTATAAACTCCCACGGTATTTCTGTCAGACTTACTTATACCAATATGACACTTACCGAATATGAGTGTGAGGACCCTTATTGCAATTTCTGTCTTAACGAGCTTGCAAAGGATCCCAGGAATTCTGTTATTATCTTTTCACCCATATTGGAAAAATATATCAGGGATAAATATCCTTCCATGAATATCGTCTCATCCACCTGCAAAAGACTTCGTAATATAGATGATGTTAATGCAGAGTTGGAAAGACCTTATCAGCTAGTGGTTTTGGACTACGACTTTAATAATGATTTTGATGCACTTGCTAAGATTGAACCTCATGACAGATGTGAGATTCTGGTAAATGCTGTATGTACACCCAACTGTCCCAGAAGATCGGATCATTATAAGAACATTGCCGAGAATCAGAGGCTCAAACTGAAGAACAGAAAAATGCCCCCTGATAAGCAGATTCCTCTTAAACCCTGGTCGTGTGAATACTTCAAGGACAGCAGCTACTATAAGATCAAAGACTTTAAGACCTTTGTTTCTCCCGAGGCTATCTTCGGAAAATACAGTGAGGAACTTGGCTTTCACAATTTTAAGATAGAAGGACGTACCGATAATTATTATCATCTTATCGAGACCTATTCCAACTATCTTATAAAACCCGAATATCAGGGCATCTTCAGGATCAAACTGATGGATGCTATGGTTGGAAATAAACTGATTAATTATGCTCAGCCTAAACCCCAGAGATTTGTAGAACCGGGAAAGGAGTGATACATATGGAGAACATGGAGAACAAAGTATATTGGCATATTCCCGGCTTCTGTGTTTTCAGAGTCGTTAATCAGATATTGATGAATATGATGAAAGCGCACCCCGATTATTTCAACGACGGATACGAGATAGGATCCGCATACGGAACATTTCCCGGTGCGATATGGAACGGCGGAAGAGCTGTTGTGGGATCTGTTAATAAGAAACAGATCGAGTCCGTTCTGAATATATATAACTCCAGAGGGATACCTGTCAGATTTACATGGACCAATTCTCTCATCGGAGAAAAAGAATGCTACGATACATACTGCAATCTGATCATGAGACTTGCAGATAACGGAATAAATCAGGTGCTGGTCAATTCTCCTGCATTGGAGAAATACCTCACCGAAAACTATCCTTCATTTAAGAGGATATCATCCACTACCAAGAGGATCACAGATCCGGAGAAGCTTGTTGAAGAACTGGATAAGGATTATTTTCTGGTGGTACTGGATTATGATCTTAATCACGATGAGAATGTCCTCGAAAGTATTGCAAAGAGTGGCAATGCCGGCAGATGTGAGATCCTTGTAAATGAAGTGTGTTTTCCGAATTGTCCCAAGCGAATCGAGCACTATACCCAGCAATCAAGAATGCAGCTTGAATTCGATACATCGGTTACCTATCCCTGTCTGGTATCCAATGCACCCAGAAATTTTGAAGAGTGCATGAAGAGACCTGCATTTATCAAAGATACCGAAATCGGTTCATACATCGAAAGAGGATTTAGGCAGTTTAAGATAGCCGGTCGTGGAATGCCCGAGAGCTATGTGATTGATTCGTATGTATATTTCCTTGCAAAACCCGAATACAGGGAAATAGTAAGAAAGCGGTTTGAAACAGAACTGAGAGAGATTAAGAATCAGGCAGCTGCGGGGGCTGCAAAGAGGAGATTATGAGGAACAAATTGTTAGCAAAAAGAATTTGCGCCGTACTGCTTGGTATAAGTATGTCGGCTGCAACGGTTTTGTCGGGATTTGCCGGAACGGCAAATATAGTCAGAGCCGAAGGTGTCACGGATTATGATACCGTAGGATACCTTAAGGACGTATACGCAAGTCGTTTTAAGGTTGGTGTTGCGGTTCAGGCAATCAGTCACTGGGGTGACCAGACTGCTGAGATCGGTAATGCACAGAAAGAAGCTTTTATCACAACTCAGTTTAACTCTATGACCTTCGGTAATGAGTTCAAGCCTGCATATAATTTCGATGCAGAGTCCGATACTCTTTTTACCGTAAACAGAGCAGCTGAGGAACTTCTTGATTGGGCCAAGGATAATGGAATCGCTGTAAGAGGACATACACTTGTATGGCATTCTCAGGTTGATCCTTCAATCTTTGCCAAGGATTTTAAGGCAACTTCAAACGGAAGTGTTACAAGAGATGCAAATGCTACTCTTGATGAAGATTGTCTTGTAAGCAGAGAAGAACTTCTCAGCAGACTTGAGAAGTACATCAACGGTGTTATCGAGTACACTTATGCAAACGGATATGCAGATGTCATCTATGCATGGGACGTTGTAAATGAGGCTGCCGATGAGAGACAGCCTGACGGAATGAGAAAGAGCTATTGGTATCAGATCATCGGTCCCGATTTCCTCTACTATGCATTCCTTTATTCAAGAGAAGCAGAGACCAAGTATGCTGTAGAATACGCTGATCTCTACGGTCTTGATCCGGAGGGAGATCTTTCCTCCATCACCCCCGAGCTTTTCTACAATGATTACAACGAGTGGTTCTCTTCAAAGTGCGATGCCATCATCAAATTCCTGACAGAGACTCAGTTTAATGAAGGTCACAAGATGGTTCAGAGCGATGTCATCAATCCTGACGGAGACGGAACTATTTACGGAGACGGACTTATCGACGGTATCGGTCTTCAGGGACATCTTACCGTATCCGATTCACTTTATCAGTACAAGGATGCTATTCAGAAGTACTCCGCAGCAATCAACAATCTCCATGTTACCGAGCTTGATGTAGGAAAAGCTGTTGCAGGTGAAGCAGGAGAATTCCAGCAGGCAAAGTTCTTCTATGATTACTTCAAGATGCTTTGCGACTGCCAGGATGCAGGAGCCAATATCACCTCTGTAACTCTTTGGGGACTTACCGATACTTCCTCATGGAGAAAAGAATCCGAGCCCCTTCTCTTTTATTCAGATCTGTCAGGAAAGCCCGCATATGAAGCAGTTATCATGGCAGGAATGGGAGAAGAGTTCACTCTTGTAGATACTGCAGGAAAAGGCAAGGCAGAAGACATTCTCATTGATTTCGAGCCTGTTATCGTAGACGGATCATCCTCCAATAAGACTCCCGAGGAGTATGGTTTTGTAAGCCGCGGATCCGGACATCAGGCTGTTATAATGCTCAAGATCAAGACCAATCACACCGAGGGAGCAAATCCCGGTTTCTCACTTCAGGTCAGAAGAGCCGAGCAGGATGCAACCCTTAAGTATGATATAAGCAGGTTTATCGGACATACGATTAAGATCTCTTATTACTATCAGTCAACCGATGCAAAACTCTATATGGGTGTTGACGGATACGAAGACGGCGGTGTAAGAGAATATGACATTGCCGGTGAGGACTGGCAGCTTGTAGAAGCGACTCTCAAGCTTCCTGAGGATCTTGAAAACGCAGCGCTGTTCTTCGAAACAGACGGAAATGGTGAGTTCTATATCGATGATTTCAGCATCGCTCTTGCAGATGATGCAGACGCTGCTGACGGATTCGACGGTGCAGCATCAGGTGATGCAGATGCGGAAGCTCCCGAGGCTGAAGGCGATACCGATAGCGAAGGTAGTTCAAACCACGGCGCAGGAGCCGCTGCAATCGTAGTACTCCTCCTTTCCTCCGTAGCACTTAGCAAGCAGAACAAGGCTAAGGCAGAGAAGAAGGAAGAGTCCAAGGACGAAGCAAAGAAAGAATCCAAGAAAGATTCCAAGGAATCCAAATAATAAGCTTGGGATATAAAGAACCCCGGACATTTGAAAGATTATCTTTCCAAATGTCCGGGGATTTTTTTGTCTATTCCAATTACCTGACTTAATAAAGCAACTGAGGAAGGCTAATAAATTCCTCAGAAATTAGTTCTTATTAGCCTACACTTGCGATTAGACTCGATTAAGCAACTGAGGAGGCTAATAAATTCCTCAGAAATCAATTCTTATTAGCCTACACTTGCGATTAGACTCGATTAAGCAACTGAGGAAGGCTAATAAACTCCTCAGAAATTAGTTCTTATTAGCCTACACCTGCGATTAGACTCGATTAAGCAACTGAGGAAGGCTAATAAACTCCTCAGAAATCAATTCTTATTAGCCTACACTTGTGATTAGACTCAATTAAGCAACTGAGGAAGGCTGAGAAATTCCTTGATATGAAGAATGACTGTAAAAATGTTTATTATTAGGTAGAATTACAGTCATTTATGTGGAAATCCGGCATGATTCATGCACAGTTGGCTGTAAAAAAGGGTATTACGAGAAAATTTACAGCCCCTAAGGCGGAAATGAATGGGAATTCCTCGGTCAGGGGCTGTAAAAAAGGGTATTACGAGCAAAATTACAGCCCCCAAGGTGGAAATACATAGGGAATTCCACTTAGGGGCTATAAAAGCGTGGGCTATGGATAAATTTATATGTCACGGGCTGCTTCGTGGTGTAGATACTTACAGCATCGGCAGGGCGTAGGCCAGAAGCATCATAAGGGAGAAGCCGGCTGCGAAGGCAAGGACTACTCTGTCGCTAACTTCGCCATCGATCATCTCAGGAATCATGGATTCGACTATGGTGTAGATCATGGCTCCTGCGGAGAGTGACATTACATAGGGTAAGATGGGAGGCAGAAGTCCTGCGACGATTACCGTCACGATTCCGATGATGGGTTCAACGCCTCCGCTCATCATCCCGTAGAAAAATGAAGCTCCCTTGCTGCGGCCTTCTTCTTTGACGGGGACGGACAGAAATGCAGCTTCCGGGAAATTCTGTATCAGCATCCCCACCGTAACTGCGATCATGGAATAGCGGGAGATTATTCCTTCTCCGTACAAGAATCCTGCGTATACTGCACCGATTGCAATACCTTCGGGGATGTGATGGATTATCATAGCAAGCATCATTTTCACAGGTTTATCGGCTTCTGATTTAAGACCTTCAGTTTCTCCGGAAAAACCGTGAGTATGGGGAACCAGGTTGTCCAGACCGAACTGGAAGAGTATTCCGACCCAGAAACCTATGAATACAGCAATGAAGGGTTTCTTGGAACCGAATGAAGGCAGTGAAAAAGAAGGAGTCATGAGACACCAGATCGAAGCGGAGAGCATGATGCCCGCGGAAAGTGCGATGAGACACTTTTTAAGCTTATCAGGGATATTTACACGGAAGAATACCAGCAGTGCTCCCAAAACAGTTCCCGCAAAAGGAAGGAGCAGCCAGAATACATTATCATTACTTGCTCCGGTAATATCGTACTTGTCCATGAGAGCTTTGAGACCGATGAAGATGAGGATGCTTCCTCCTGCCGCAACTGCACCGGACTTGTAAGCAGCTCCGAAATATCCTCCTATAAAGACACCGGCAGCGGATATCGCATAGGTGATAATACCGATACAGGCCACTGCAAAGAGGGTATTGACCAGAGATGATGCGGAAAAGACACGCACGGGAACAGCTACGAAAGTGACACCGACTGCCATGGCATCTATGCTGGTTGCCACAGCTGCACCGAACATTACCTTAAATCCCAGATCCGGAGTGGATTCTTCCTCTTCATCATCCTCACCGAAAGCTTCTCTGAGCATATTTATACCAAGGAATGTAAGAATCAGGAATGCAATCCATGCCGCGAATCTGTCGATAAATGAGGCAAATCCGGATCCCAGAAGGTATCCGAGCAGTGGCATGATGCCCTGGAAGAGTCCGAACCAGATTCCGCACACGGATGCTTCCTTAATAGTAACTTTTTTAAGAGAAAGACCTTTGCAGACCGAAACCGCAAAGGCGTCCATGGCAAGTCCCACGGACAGGAGCAGTATTTCACCTAAACCCATATTTCACCTATGTTTTTGATTCCACTAAAAAAGTCCTGCCTCGGCAAGACTTTTATTTATCCTAGTATGATCCGCTTTCAAGCAATTCTTTGATCGTGTATTTGCTGAAAAACTCCTTGAGAGTCTTATCCAGCTCGGTCCACATCGGCATGGTCCTGCACTCGGACTTCTGGGGACAATCGAAATTCTCCATGGTTACGCAGGATACAGTGACAAAATTATCCTCCGTAGCGTGGATCACATCCCATGCAGTGCATTCTTCAGGCTTCATATTAAGCTTGTATCCGCCGCCTTTCCCGCGGACTCCCTTTACGATACCTGCCTGAACCAGATCCTTGATAATGGCTTCAAGGTACTTTTTGGAGATTCCCTGTCTGTCAGCAACTTCACCCAAAGGGAT
>JAEEGK010013493.1_pt1 | contig 18401 bp, 10 predicted proteins | sample 8958771 | NCBI WGS metagenome assembly JAEEGK01 (sample SAMN16246547, study PRJNA631951) | gut metagenome | biome: gut microbiome; feature: rumen; material: SC-attached | host: Bos | place: Iran: Karaj | collected 2018-10
TTTATGTTTTTGTCTATTTTTTTTTGTTTGTTTGTTTTTTTTTTTTTGAGATTTTTTAAGTTAAAAAATTTATTAAGTAATATGTTTTATTTTTTTTTTTTTTTTGAGTTTCTATGGAAAATATGTTTAATAATAAATATAATATTTTTTGTTCATGATTAATTAAATTTTTTCAATGTCAATCTATTCTTCAACTGAAACTTCTGATTGTTCACCTTGTTTTCAGAATTTAAATAATGATATAATTGAGGAAGATGATAGAAATTTAATTCTTTCAATTTCTCAATTGATTGAAGAAATAATACAAAAAAATAGAAAAAAAAAAATTAAAATAAAGAAAGATTGTTTTTATACTAATATGATTCCAAAAATAAATATAAATGAATATTTACTTCGAATAGTTAAATATACAAAAATAAACATTTCAACTTTAATTCTTTCGATTGCTTCAATCACTTCTTTAATGAGAAAAAATAAAAATGCAATTTGTTATAATAATATATATAAATTAATTATAACAAGTTGTCTTCTTAATGCTAAATTTTATGAAGATTTAACTTATTCATCTAATTTTTTTGCAAAAGTTGGTGGAATTTCTATAAAAGAATTAAATTATTTAGAAATGGAATTTTATATAAATTGTAATTTTTCTCTTTTTAAAACAGAAGAGAATTATAATACTTTTCTAAACTTTTTCCTAGAAAAGTCAAAAAAATATAAAATATAATAAAATTTTATATTATACTTTTAATATATATTGAGTATGTTTTATAAATGTTATTTTAGTTGTTAGGTAATTTAATCATGTATTAATTTCCCATATGAAATTTAGATATCTTATTTTTTATATTTTTATATTATTTAACATGATATTAAAATATTATTTAATATATAAAAAATTAAGGTAATTATTAATATATATATTTAACTTTTATTAAAAATATTATAAAAAAAATTAATTATTTTTTCAATTTTTTTTTAGTTTAAAAAAATGAATTTAAATGAATTATTTTTCTTTAAAGTATTTCCATGTAATATTAATCTAAATCATGATTATGAAAAATGCTATTTTTATCATAAAATAAATCCACCAGATATAAGACGTTATCCTATAAATATTCCAAATTTTTTAAAAAAATTTGAAAATATTCAATCAAATCAAAATAATATTTTAGGGTTTAATTCTAAAAATAATGAATTAGATTATTATATTAATTCAATGAGTTTTTCAAATAAAGAAATTGATCAAGAATTATATGAAATTTTTAGTCCATGTTCAAATTTAATTGAATATAAATATCATATTTTTAATTATAAAAATAGAGATTGTGAATATTATAAATTAGGTTTTAAATGTCCTTTAAATAAATTGTGTTATAACATTCATGAAGGAGAATTTGAAAATAATGATATTAAAAAACAATTTGATAAATTTAAAGAATTTATTAATAAAGTAAAAAAAAAAGGAATTTATATTTATTTATCAGAAATATTTGATTTATTTTTCTATATTTTAGATATAAATAATAGTTTTTTACAAAAGAATTTTAATCAAACTATGAAATTACAATATCAAAAAATAAAAAATGATTTACAATCCCAAAAAAAAAAGGAACAAAATCCTTTAGATGAAGAAGTAATAAATGAAATAACAAAAAATAAAAATACAATATCAATTAATGATAATATATTTAAAGCTTTAAATTTAAATGAATCTTCAATTTATTTTATATCTTTAATAATGCCAAAAAAAGAAATAATAACAAAAGTAATTACTTCATTTTTAAATTCTCATAATGGTTATTTAATAATTGGAGGAGATGAAAATTCAGATGAAATAAAAGGAATAAAGTTATCAAGGAAAAAAAGAGATGTATTTAAAATATGGTTTAATTTAAATTTTATAAATATATTAATTGAATATGAAAGTAATTTAAAATATGAATTCATTGATTTAGATATTGAGGAAATGTGTATTTTAAAAATATATGCTAAAAAAATAGCAAATAAAAAATTAATAAAAGATAAATTTAATAATGAATGGTTTATTATTAGTAAAAAATTTTTAGATAAATTTGAAGCAAAAAAATTAAATAGAATATCTCAAAGTGAAGATATAAAAAAATTAAATACGAAAGAATATATAGAAATAGTTAGAAAAAGATTTATTGATTATTACACAAATAAATTTTTAAAATAAAATAAAAATTTTAAATATTTAAATTATTTAATAAAACTTCTTCTTTTTCATCTTTCATTTCATGAGTTTTACATCTTTGAATTTCACTTTCAGAAGAAATTGTAACAATACAATTAAAAACTTCAATCGGAAGCCAACTAATTAAAGCAATAATTAAAATATTTTTAATAGTTTGAAATTCAAATATAGAATAAATATTAAGTAAATTTTTCAAAGTAATCAAACTAAATAAATAAATAAAACAAGTTCCAATTAAACTACAAATAATAGGACAACTAAAATGTTTAATAACTAAATAAACATTTAAAACTTCAGCAAAAATTAATTCAGTAAAAGTAATAGTAACAATTTTTAAAAAGATATTATCAGTAAATAAATAAATACTTCCAATCATAATAATAGTAGCTTGAAAAATACTTTTCCAAGTCCATCCCAAAAAATTTTTAATAGACAATTCTCTTCCTTTTAACAATCCTTTATATAAAGAAGGATATTTAATAACATCATTATAATTAATATCATAATCTAATAATAAACTCATAGCAGGAAAAATAGTATAAAGAGTAGAATAACCTAATATTAAAAATCCATTATATAAAGCAACAGCATTATAATAAAATATACAAGAAAAAATACATTGAATAAAAGAAATAATTAATCCTCTATGAATAATAAAATTACTCATTTTAGCAGAATTTTTATAAGTTAATCTTCCATACCAAAGTAATAAATTATTTAAAATTTCAAATTTTTGAATTGAAAAATCTGAAGAAAGAGAAGCTTGTAATCCTTCTTTTCCTATTATACCAATTCCAATATCAGCTTTTAATATCATTGGTACATCATTTCCTCCATCACCAATTGAACATGTTCTTTCATTTTTTTTAATATATCTTTTTATTTTTTTTACTATTTCACTTTTTTGTGTTGGAGAACAACGACAACATATTACACAAGGTGATTTTATTGCTGTTAAAAAAAATATTTTTTTTAATTCTTTTCTTAAACAAAATTCAATTATTTTACCTTCAATTAATAAAATATTTTCATTTGGATTTGAAATAGTTTTATTATTAAATTCATTTAGTTTTTTTTTTATTTTTTCTATTATTGTTTCTATTGGAGTTCCTGATTCAAAATTATATAAAATTGAAAATATTTTTTGAAAATCTGATTTTAAACCAGTTGATACTGAAATACATTTTGCTGTTTCTGCCTTATCTCCTGTTAACATCCAAATTTTAATTCCTCCTTTTCTTAAATTTTCAATTGTTAATTTTACATTATCTTGTAATAAATCTTCTACTCCTGTTACACATAAAAAATTCATTTCATATTCTAATTGATTTATTACATTTTGAATTTTTTCTTCTCTTTTTGACATACTTAATTTTGCTTCTTCATATTTTATTTTCCAATTATTATATAAATCTTCACTTATTTCTTTTTTTGTTAATACTAATGTTCTTAATCCTTTTTTTGCTAAAAATTCTGCATTGTCATTTATTATATTTACTTGGTTATTTAATACGAAATTTACTATTATATTTTCAGCCCCTTTTAAATAAAAAATTATTTTATTTGTTTTATTATCTTTTAATATTATTCCCATTCTCTTTGTTTCTGAAGAAAAAGGGAAATTACCTAATATTTGATATGATAAAATTTCTCCATTTTCTTCAATTTTAATTTCATTATCATTTCTAAATACTAATTTAATACCACATTTTACTGCAAATTCAACTAATGATATTTCATCTGGTGATGATGCTTGATATGAATTAACATTACCTTTTTTATCTAAAATTGGTGTTACATTATTACATAAACTCATAGTTTTAATACAATCATAAATTATATCATCTTTTTTATTTATAATTATATTCTTTATTTTTTCTAAATCTGAAATTGAATCTAAACTCTCTTTTTCTGTATTTAAACATTTAAATATCATTTCATTTTTTGTTAAAGTACCAGTTTTATCACTAAATAAATAAGAAACTCTTCCTAAATCTTCTGGAAAAGTAGAATTTCTTACAACAGTTCCTTTTATTTCATCATCATTATTTATTAAATATGAAAAATAACCTTTTGATAAATCTAAATTAACTCTTAAACTAATTGGAATTATTCCACAAAATAATACAATAAATCTCATAAAACAAATTATTTTAAAATATATATTTGAATCTTTAAAATATACAACTGCTAAAGCTAAAAAAAACATAACAAAAAATAATAATTTATTATAAAAATTTATTTCCATATCAAAAAGTCCTATTTTTAATTTTGGTTTTGTCGAATTCATTTTTGCTCTTGTATCTTTTCCAGTATAAATTACTATTCCAATTGTTTCTTCTGTTGCTAAAATTGTACTTTCCCAAATAGTATTTTCTAAAGATAAAGAATCACTTTCAACTTCTTTACTGTTTTTATTTAAAATACTTAAAGTTCCTTTAAATTCATATATTCTTTTATTTGGTGGTTCATATTCAATTAAAATATCATAATCTTTAAATAAAGATAATATTTCTTTATTTTGTAATTTTAAAGGAACTTTTCTATTTTTCCAATCAGTTTCACCATCTAATTGATCTGTTCTAATATATAAATTATTTCCTATTTTATTATGAAGTATTATTAAATCTCCTGGTGCTCTTTTATTTTGTTTTAAAATTAATATATCTCCTATTTTAACATCTTGTGATAATACTTCTACTTTTTTTAAAGTTTTTGTAAAAATATCATATTCTAATTTTATAAATTTTTCATTATTTGTTATTTTATCTTGATTATATCTTTTTATTTCATCTATTAATTCTTTTAATAATGACATAAATATTACTATTAATAAAGGAGCTAAATATGAAAATAAAAATCCAACTTTTAAAATAGAAATAAATTGACTTAATGTCATTAATAAATAAAATTGATTTCCAAAAAATCTAAATTGATTTAATATTACAACAGGAATAAATGATAAAAAATTATATTTTGTATTAACTACTCTATTTGAATAACCATAAAAACTACTTGATGGTGAATGTACTAAAACTGCTCTTTTTGACATTGTGTCTTGTAAATATAAAAATGGAAAAATAAAATAAAGAAATTTTATAAATGATGATACATGTTGATTATTAATATATTTTTCACACTTTGTTTTAAACATTATTTCATCAGTATTTATTTTTTTATTAGTATTTTTTTCATCCATTTTTTATATTAAAAATATTATTTAATTATATATTTTTTTAAATAAATATTTTTATTTATTATTATTTTTATTTTCTTCTATATAAATCATATGAGGTAAATGAGTATAATCTCTATTAAAATATTTCCTATTATAAATACTTTTATATTCACTTAAATGATTAAACCAATTTGGTAAATCATTATAATTAAACGTATTCATTAAAATCAAAATAAAATTTTCAATTATTGCAAATAGAATAAATTTATTAATAAAGTCTTTATTTTTCAAAATCGAAAAATCAACATAATATTTTAAATTTAATAAATGAGGATTAGAAAATAAAATTAAAGCAACACTTGTTAACATTCCAATAAAATAAAACATTTTTAAAACACTATTATAAATATCAATTCCACTTGCACCTTCAATAATTTCAATTCTATTTAAATTAAATGTTTTATAAATATCAACATAAATTTCTAAATAAGATAAAATTAAGCAAAAAATAGGAGTTAATGGAGCTGCCACAGAAAATAAACAAACAAAACCAAAAATAATTATTCTTTTATTATAATCATAAATTAAAGTATAATATCCATTTGATAATATTTGATATTCAATTGAATGTTTTTTTGGTTGAAATAAAGGATATTTTTTTATTCTTCTTAATCTAATATGAAACATTATTAAAGGATATAAAATTTCATATAAATTAAAAGAAAAGTTTATTAATAATAATAAATATAATTGAATTTCTAATTCTTTAAAACAATTATCATATAAGCATTTTTGTTTTGAATAAGTTTTATAAAAAGCAATATAAAATAAAGTAGAATAATTATTAACAAATTCAAATAAAATTAATTTGAAAGCAAGTGCATTTTGTTTTTGAGATAATTTTTCATAATTTTCCCATTCACAAAATAATCTTGCTATAAATTCATATACAATACTCATTAATTTTAAAGTAAGTCCTGTAATACAACCAAAAATAATATTCCATTTTAAACTTTGAGAATATTTTTCTTTACTTTTTATTTTATAAATATAATGTACACTAACTAATCTTATTATAATCATCATTCCTAAAACAATATATGAAGTAAATCTTCTTATAAAAGAACTAAGATTAGAAAAAATTTTTATTTTCTCACCAAAGAGGAAATCATATGTTTTATTTGGTATAAAATTTTCATTTAAAGGTTCAATTTTTTCATAATTTTCCATTCCCCAAAAATAAGAAAATAATTGTTCATTTTGTTTCCAAACTTTTAAAAATAACATAGCCCAAATTGTAATAAAAATACATAAAATAATAAGAAAAATATCATAAGTATTTAAAGTTAATTTTTTAATAGTTTGAATTTCATAATTATGTAAAATTTCATCTTGATTTGTTCCAACAATAAATACTAAAAAACCAATTAAACTAGGTAAAATCATCCAATTACAAAAATAAGTACACCATAAAAAATAAAAGGAGAAATATTCTCCAAAATAATTTCTAACAGTATTAACTAATTTATAAACATGATGTTTAGAAAAAATTTTACTACAATCATCAAATAAACTTTCAGTACTTAATTTTTCTCCATAAGAAATATCATTTCTTTTATAAACAACCATATATAAAATATTATATTTAATTAAAGTATTATTTTTAAATAATTGTTCAAGTGCTTTATTAATTAATCTCAATTTATCAATATTTCTAAAAATACAAGTATCATGATTACAAGAATTAATTCCTTTATGAAAATCAGGATCATTTTCACAATCATGATAATTATCATTTCTTTCATAATTTCTATATTTTAATATTTTACTTTTTTCAAATGGCATATAAGGAGGAAACGCAGTTTGATCATTTTGTGAAAATTCCCAAAATTGATTTGATTTATTTATATTTGATTGAGATAATAATGATATATCTAATGAATTATTTAAATTTCTACTTTGTGATAATCTCTCTTCATAACTTAATGATTTCATTGATTCTTTTAAATTAATTTTTCCAAATTCTTTAAAAATGAAATTATCATATTTAAAAGCATATGGTTTTAATTGTAATTCAGTACCAAAAAATTCTGCGAAAGTTTCATAATTTTCTTCTTTTCCATATATTATTAATAATAATTTTTTTGATACTGTGTCTGACATTTCTATTTTAATATTTAATCCTGTAAAATAACGAATTATACTACAGAAAATTAATAGAAAATCTTCATAATGAAATTCATAATATTGTAAATAAGTTGAATTTGTATTATCTGGATTACATGATACATATAATTTAGTACATTTTTCAAAGTAATCTGGATATTTTTCTTTTAATTGTTTTGATTTATATTCTGCAAATTTATTTAATACTGTTTCTAAAAGAAGTTCATTTGATTTTTGTACTTCACTTAAAACTTCTTTCAATAATGCTCTAAAAGTATTATTATCTTCTATTCTATTATATATTTCATTTTGAGTTGGAGTTAATTTATAATAATTTGAATCTGCATATGATGAATTAATAGATTCATTTAAATTATTTAATATATTTAAATTATCATTTTTATTTTTATCATTATTATTCAAAAACATTGAATTTTCTGAATCTTCTTGAAGATCATTTAATGATATTCCTGTATCCATTAATGTTGAAATCTTTTTTATTTTTGGATAAAATTTATTATAAAATCTATCATTTGAATTAAAAATTAATGTTAAAAAAACTTCATTTTCTTTTGGTTCAGGAGTATCAAAAATTGAATAAATTCCTTTTGGATAAAGTAATATCATTTTTTGTGCGATAGAACTTAAAGAATCTGACATTAAATTAATTGTTTTCATAGAAGTAAATTTTTTTGTTCCTCTTCTTAATAAACTCATATTTTGAGGTCCAATTTCAATTTCATTTTCATTCATTTTTTAATTTTGATATATTTTATTTTTAATTTTTTATTTTTTAAAAATTATTTTTTATGGTTGATAAAGGAAGTTTTGAACAAATAAATAAATTAATTGATTATGGAATGCAAATTGAAATTTTTACCACTTTAAATAATCAAAATAATGACTTTTGGAGTTATTATTTTGATGAAAGTGTAATTATAAAAATAATTTGTTTTGAATTAAATAATAATAAATATAATTATGAATATAAAAATTGTAGAATTAAAATAAATTTAGATAATTTTAAAAATGAAATAATTAATATTCATTTAATTTATAATGAAATTTATCCTAATTTATGTAAATATTATAGAAATGAACATATAAGAATTCCAATAAATGAAAAAGGATTATATGGTAAAATTAAAGTAATAATACCAAAAGAATATGATTTAATATGTTTTCAAAATGATTTAATTAAAGAAAATGAAAATAATGAATTTATTTGGGAAGGAATTATTCCAGATGAAGGAATAAGTGATTTTGTTAAATGTTCATATAAAAAAGCAAAATGGAAAATTGAATATTTAGAAAAAATTGATAGTGAGAAAGAAATAAATGATACAACAATAATATATCCTAAATTTTTTATAGGTGGAAATAATAAAATAATAAATTATGATTTAGAAACAAATTTTTCATATGAAATTGATAATAAAAATATAATAGATGATAAAAACAATTTTAAATTCAATTTCATAAAAACAAAAAGAAACCAAGTTTATATAAAATTAAACATATTATTTGAAAATAATATAAATACAAAATACACAGTAAATATTCCAGAAACAAAAATTAAAAAATATTTATCAACATTAATAGAAGAAAAACATTATTTTTACTTTAACACATTTACAAATAAAATAATATCTCAAAATAAATCAAAAGAAGAACCATATATAAAAATTGCAAAATGGATAAATAAAAATATTTCATATAATAATAATTTAACAAATAAAAATTTAAATCCAATAGAAATTTTAGCATTTAGAGAAGGAATTTGTGATCATTTTACTTTATTATATAGTGCATTATTATATTCAATAAATATAATTTCAATTAGAATTGGTGGTTATTCAATTAATGAAAGAATTAAACCAAAAAATTTAAATTTAGATAATGATGGTCATTCTTGGAATTTAGTTAAAATTAATAATAATTGGATTCCTATTGATACTACTTGGGGAATTTTTAATGGAAAATTACCTATTTCTCATATTTTTGAATTTTATATGAGTGGTTCATCTTTTTGTCATTCTTCTGATGATGTTATTAGAAATGGATTTATTAAAAAAATTCAGTTTGTTGAATAAAAAGTTTTTTTAAAGGCTTATTTATAATATCTTAATTATTTTTTTTTATTTATTCAATTACTTCAATGATTAAATTTCCAAAATCATCTCCAATTATTCCATAAAAATCATTTATTAATTGATATTTTAAAGAATATTCTCCTTCTTTTATATTAGGATAATTTTTAAATAAAATTAATATTCGAAATATATATATGTTATCTTTATTTTCATTTATTGTATTTTTAAATCTCTCATCTGTATGATAAAAATATATATCAGAATCTTCATTAACACATCTTAAAAATGTATCAATTGGCCATTCTATATTATTTTTACTTGTATTTTCTATTAATATTTTATGTTCTATAATATAATTTTTTAATATTTGAGATTTGTTTATTATTATTTTTTTATTGTTTAAATATTTACATGATAAACTATTATCATTTTCTTTTTTTGTATTATCTAATAATTGTAATGTATTATTTAATGATGTTTTTATATTTTCTCCTTTATCTTCTGTATTTAACATATTATTCAAATCATCAATATTTTTTTTTAATATAATTTGTTCATCTAAATTGTTATTGTTTTCAAATCCATATTTTAAATCATTAATATTTTTTTCTTGAGTTTCTATACTTTCTTTTCTCGATTTACTTTTTTCTTTATTAATATCTTCATTAATATTTTTATTTGTTTCTGAATTTGTAATATAATTATTTCCTATAATTACTTCAATGGATTCACAATTGTTTTCATATAAACTTTTATAATATTGATATTGTTTCTCATCATTTATTTCAATAATCATTTTTTCGCCATTTGTAATATGAAATATAAATTGAAGACTTATTAATTCATTATTATCTACTTTAAATTTATTTTTTATATTTTCAATTAAATCATTAAAATTATTAGGAAATTCCAAAGTAATTTCTTTAAAATATTTCAATTTAATAAAACTATTCATTTTTAATATTTTTATTACATATCAAAATAATATTTAAAAAAATATTCTAAAAACCAAAAAAAAAAAAAAAAGAAAAAAAAAAAAAAAAAAAAAAACAAAAAAAAAAAAAAAAAAAAAAAAAAAAAAAAAAAAAAAAAAAAAAATCACAAAAAAAAAAAAAATAAAAATTAAAATAAAAAAATAAATATTTTATCTATAACTTAAATAAAAATGTCAGAAGAAGAAAAAAAAGACGACCAAGTAAACATAGATGACCAAGATCCCTCAGTATCAGATAATGAAAACAATGAGCCAATAGAAGCAACATTATCCGAAGCTCAAGTAGAGGCATTAACACGTACAGACTTCGACATGTCAATAATAGGAAAATGGACAAGAATTCATGCAAGAAATCCTCCAAAACGTCGTTCATGTCACACAGCATTTTTATATAGAAAAGCCTATCTTTACATAGTAGGAGGTGTAGATATTACAGAAAGGAAACAAAGTGATATTTATAGAGTTAAATTAACTTCTCATTATCCTGAATGGGAAAAAGTTGATGTTGAAGGTATGATTAAAATTGCTTATCATGCTGGTGTTTATCACAAAGGAATTTATTATATTATTGGAGGACAAAATGAAGAAATTCGTACTTTGAATACTATACTCAAATTCAAAGTAAGTGAAAATAAAATGTTAGATCCAATTGAACCAGATGAAAATACTTTACCTAAAATTGAGAGTCATACTGCAAATTTATATAATGGAAATGCTATTGTTTATGGTGGAAATTGTGGGAAGAATTTTAATAAAAATGTTTATTGTATTAATTTAGAAAGTGGAGAAATTAAGAATTTGACTGAGAATTTAGAAAGTGATAAAATGCCTATTCCAAGAGCTGATCATGCAGCAGAAATTCAAGGTGATAATTTATATGTTTATGGTGGTTATGGACCTGATAATGTTTACTTAGATGATGTTTGGTGTTTTAATTTAGGTTCAAATAGTTGGACACAAGTTAAATTTGGTGATGAAGATAAGAAAAAAGAAGAAGAAGAAAAAAAAGAAAATGAAGAAAAAAAAGACGAAAATGAAGAAGAAAAAAAAGAAGAAAATGAAGAAGAGAAAAAAGAAGAAGAAAAAAAAGAAGAAGAAAATAAAGTTGATAGACCAGAAGCACGTTGTGGTCAATCAATGGTAAATGTGAATGGTTCATTATATATTTTTGGAGGAAAATTAGGTTTAATTAAAGAAAGTAATGAATTATGGAAATTAGATCCAAATACACCAAAATATCAAATTATTCATGATACTTTAATTGAACAATTCTCAGAAGAAGAATTAAGAGGAAAAGCAAGTGGAGCTGATAAATTAAAAAAAGGGTTTCATTGGTTAACTAAAAGAGAAGTTGATCAAAGAACAAATCCTTTACCTTTTGCTTTGAAAAAAATTAATTTACCAAAAAAAAAAAAAGATGGTGAACAAAAAAAAAAAATGAATACTTCATTTACTGAAAAAGATAATAAATATTCTAGTCAAGTTCTTGCTAGACCTAATGTTACTACTATGAAAAAAGCTTTAGTTTATACTTCTGTTGGAGATAAATTAGAAGATGCTCTTGAACAATTAAAAAATAATGAAAAAGCTATGATTAATAAAGAAAGTGTTTTTATTATTGGAAGTGTACCTGAACCTAGAGATGGACAAAGTTGCTTAGTTTATCAAGGAAATAAATTAGTCATTTTTGGTGGGGATAGAAATAAGTTTCCTTTTAATGATTTGTTTATTTTTGATACTACTACTGAAGAAAGTGGAAAAAAAGAGGGAGAATAATTGTTTTAGATAACTTTTAAATGATTAATTTTATTAAGGATAAAACGTTTTTTTTATATTTTTTTTTTTATAAGTTTTATTTTTTTTTTGAATTATTTTTTAATTACTTTTTTAATATTGGTTATTTTAATTTTAATTAATTTTAATTCATATTAAGGGAATTGTTTATTAATTGATAAATATAAATTAATTATTCAAATAAATAATTAAAGAATAAATATTTTCTATAATTATAATTTAAAATAATTTAAATTTTTTAATTAATTTTAATTTAATTTATATTATATTTTATTATTTATCAAATGGAAAAAAGTGTTTTAGAAAAATTTAATAAATTAAAAGAAGAAGATGTTGGAATAACCCAATTTATGGATAATACAAATACAGGATTTAAATGTATTTTTAAATACAGATATAGTGATTTCATAGTAAATGAAATAGATATAAATGGAAAAGTAATATGGATAAAAGATACTCAATCAATTCAAGAAAATGAATTAAATAAAATAATAAACGAAGAAAAAAAAGAAGAAATAACAGAAGAAAAAGCAGATAAAATAATAAAAGAAAAATTTACAGAATTAAATGAATCAAATAAAGAAAAATTATTTGATTTCATAGCAAATTTTATAAATAAACAAAACACAAAAGATGATTATATAAACATACCATATATAGAAAGTAAAGAAAATAGGAAAAAATTTCATGAAACAATAAGAGAAAATTTCCCTTTTTTAGATAGTGAAACATTTGAAGATAAAAACACAAAAAAAAAATCAATTAAAATATCATATATAACAAAACAATCATATTTTAAAAGAAGAAAAGTATTTCCAGATAAGACAAAAAATATTTTATATTTTGCTTTATTAAAAAGAAATATGGATACATTAACAGCAATAAATTATTTATCAAGAATGTTACATAGAAAATCAAAAATAATAAAATTTGCTGGAAATAAAGATAAAAGAGGAATTACAACTCAATTATTATCTTGTTATAATACTTTACCAAATGAAATTACTGGATTAGTTAATTCTAAAAATTTTAATAAAAAAAATATTGAATGTGGTAATTTTTCTTTTCATGATAAAGAATTAAGATTAGGTTTATTAAAAGGAAATCAATTTTGTGTTACTTTAAGATTTATTGAAGATAAAGATATTGAAATTAAATTTCCTAATATTATAAAAAATGTAAATAATAATGGTTTTATTAATTATTTTGGAATGCAAAGATTTGGAGTTAATAAAATTCCTACTCATTATATTGGAAAATTAATTATAAAAAAAAAATGGAAAGATGCTTTTTTAAATATTTTAAATTCTGATGTTGTTTTTGATGGAATGAAACAATTAAATTTAAGTAATGATTTAGATAAAGAAATTTTTTCTTTAAATGATAAAGATTCTCAAATGAAAATTATTTCTGATTTAATGAAAATTATTCCTAAATTTACTACTGAATATAAATTACTTTTTAATTATTATAAAAGTGGAAAAAATTCTTTTCAAAATTCTATTAAAAGTCTTAATAAACAATTACAAGTTTTATATCCTCATTCTTATCAAAGTTATATTTGGAATTTATGTGTTTCTTATAGAATTGAAAAATTTGGGAAAAAATTAATTATTGGAGATATTGTAAAAAAACATGATTCTTTATATGAAGAAAAAAATCAAGAAGAAGATTTTAATTATGATGATGAAGAAGATAATGATAATAAAAATATTGAAAATAAAAACAATGAAAATAATAATAATGAAGATAATAAAAATGAAAAATTAAATAATATTTTTACAAATAACTTTGATTATATTACAGAAGAAAATATAAATAAATATTCATTTTTTGATTTAGTTTTACCAATAATAGGATATGAAGTTTATTATCCTAAAAATGAAATAAAAAATTATATAGAAGAATTATTAAAAAAAGATGATTTAACAATTAAAGATTTTGAATATCAAATTTTAAATGTGAAATCAAATGGTTATTTTAGAAAAGTAATAGAAAAACCATTAAATGATATAAAATATGATATAATTCATCATGATAATCCAGATGAAGATTTACAAACTCCTTATTATAATATTGAAAATCATCCTAATCCAAAAGGAAATAAGTATACTGCTGTTAGAATTATTTTTCAATTACCTCAATCTACTTATGCTACTATGTTATTTAGAGAAATAACTAAAATTTCTTCTGCTGGGAATTTTCAAGCTTATTTATCAAATGATATTAAAGAAAAAGTTGATAATTAATTTATAAGTTATATTATTTTATTTTTTTTTATTTTATTTATTTAATGTTTTGTATTTTTTATAATATTTTTTTACTAAAAAAAAAACTCAAATTTAATGAGTAATGTAAAAAAAATTAAAGTCAAATTAAAACCAATTGAAATAGAAGAAAAAACAAAATATTTTTGTATTGCTAATTCTTCAGAATATTTTAAAAATATGATGAAAAAATATAAAACATCAGTAGGAAAAAATATATTATATTCAGATATAAATTCAATATTAAGTGAATATAGAAATCAAAAAATGTTAGAATTTCCTGAATCAGAAATATTAAAAGCTGAAATTGGAGAAGAAATAAAACAATATAATGAAAATCAAAATTTAAAGAGATTATCAAAATATAATGAAACAAGTTCACCTGAAGTAAAAAGGAAAAATACTCATACAAGAAATAAAAAAGAAAATAGATTAAGTGTTTTAATATCATTAGATAAATTTCAAAAACAAGGAAAATTTATTTTTCCTTTAAATAGAAAAAACATAAATTTAACAAATGAATTAAGTGCTAAAAATATGATAATTGAAAATAAAGATATAAAAAGAAATATTTTTTCAAAATTAAATAAAGATTTAAGTACTAAAAATATAAGAATTGAAAATAACAATTTATATTCTAATAGAAAATTTATTTCTACCGGAGATACTTATAGATCATTTTCAACAAAAAGTATTTCAACAAATACAAATTTAACTCCTAGAAAAAATAAAAATAAAGATTCAACAATATTTGATATAAGAACTATATATAATAATAAAATTTATTCTTTATCTAATAATTTAAAAAAAAGTAGTATTAAATTAAAGAATACTTATTATAAATATATTAAAAATTTTAGTAATGAATTTGATAATTGGAAAGAAAAACAAACATTTAAATTTCCACAAATAAGAATTGGATTAAAAAAAATGAATGAATCCTAATTATAAATAATTTAATAATTATTTATTATTTTTTATCTATTTTTTTTAATGTTTCAAAGAGTTAAATCATTTAAATATATCCATTTTTTTATAATAAATATTTCCAACAATTTTATTATGATTTAGAATTTATTATTATTCATATTATTATTATTATTAAAATAAATATTGTTATTATGAGTTTGATTTTGATTATTATTATTATAATTAATATTATTATTATTTTTTTTATCTTTTTTGATTGTTTTATGTACAAAATTATTTATTTTATTACCAACATTTGATAAACCACTTTTTAATGATGAAAAAAATTTATTTTTTCCATTTTTATTTTCTATTTTAGGTTTATTCAAATTATTCATATTATAATTATAACAATAAATTTCTTCATATCTTCTATTATTTCCATCAAAAGCACTAAAAAATGGAACTGGAATTTGATTATTTTCTAATTGATTATATCTAAAAATAGTCATTTCAATATCATTTCTAATTTTAATTAAAATATCTTCAATTTCTATTTCTTCTGAATATTTATTAATTAAAGGTATTATTGTATCTAATGCCCTTAAAAATTCAATCATCCCATTTTGTAATTCTATACTTATATTTTTATTTTTAACATTATCAATAATCTTATTATAATAAATTATTTTTTCATACCATTTTTCTTTAACTAATAATATTTTACTCTTATCTGATATTTTAGAAGAAGCCTCATTCACTAAATTAAAAACTGAATGAATTTTTGATAATGTTTTTTCCTTATCAAAATTAATATTTTCGATTATAGGATTTAAACCATCAATATTAAATGGTTCATTAATATTATTTTGAGTAATATCTAAATTTTTTAATTCATTATCATTTATATATTTAAAATAAGTTTCAATTTTTTCTTCAATTGGTGGAAAAATTATTCCATTATTTTTTAAATAAATATAACATTCATTAAAGGAATTAAAATTTGAATTTTGAAAATTAAAAGCCCACTTTTGAATTAAATAAATAACTTTTTTTTGAATTTCAATATTTGAATTATTCTCAATTTGTAATATATTAATTAAAGATATTAAAAATTCATTTGATGATATTAATTTTATAATTTCATTATTTCCATAATTGACAATAAAATCTATTATATCAAGTATTAATTCATTATTTTGTTGAGTTATTAATAAATTATTTATATATTTAATTAACAAAGAATTATCTTTTGAGATATTAATTATTGAAAATAATTGTTTCCAATTCCATTTATTGAAAGAATTATCTAATATATTTTTTATGATTATTGTTGGTTCTTGATTATTCATTTATTAATTTATTATAAATTAAAATGAATTTGATTTTTAATATTATAATTAAAATAAATATAATAATATAATATAATAAATTATAAATGAAACAAAATAGGCTTATTTCACCAAAAGATTTTGAAGGAACAATATCAAAAAGAATGAAAAAAATGGATTTATCATATTTTCTTTTAATTCTAACTTCATATAAAACAATGCAAATGATCCATATAAAAAATCCTTTATATAAATATTTATGTCATTTTATTCCTTATGCCCCAAAAAAAAATAATGAAATTAAAGAACCAGATAATGAAAAAGAAAATAAATTAGAACCATTAGAAAAAAAGTCTCTTAAAACAGAAGAAAATTTAATTGAATTTAATTTGAAACATGTAAGAGATTTACAAAGATTTCAAAAATTTGAAATGAAAATTATAAATGAGCAATATAAAAAAAAAGTACTTTTTATACAAAAACATATTCGTTCTTTTTTAAAAAGAATTCATATTATTAGATTAATTTATAGTGTAATGATTAGAAATTGTTTAAAAAGTATATTAAAAATACAAAAATTTTATAAAAAATTTGCTTATAAAAGAAATTTTAAAATAAATTTTTTTACAGATTTTATTATTAATTATAGAAAAGATAAATCAAATATATTAAAAGATTTATTATATACTTATGAAGTAAAATTACAAATTAAAAATCAAATGTTTATTTCTCAAATATTAAAGCAAAGGTTAGAAAAAGTTTCTTTTATTCAAAATTATTATTTAAATAAAAAATACAGAGAAAAAGTTTTAAATTATGCTAAATTTGAAAGAAATAAATACATTCTTTTTTATCCTTATTATGCCAAAAAAGTACAAATTAAAATATTAATTGACAAAAAATTACTGTTTTATAAAAATTTTGATTTTAATATTTGTCCTATTAGAAAAATGTTTGTTTTACATATTGATTATTCAGAATTGGAAAGTAAAAAATATTATTGTCAATTATTTGCAGATAATAATTTTATTTTAGATCAAAGATTTCCAAGTCTTCAATGGAAAGATAATCAATATTATAATATTATTGGATTTTATAAAAGAGGAATTGAAAATATTCCTTCTGAAATTTCTGAAATTGAAGAAGAAGAAAAAGAAGAAAAAGAAAAAGAAGAAGAAAAAGAAGAAGAAAAAGATATTATAAATGAATATAAAGAAGAAGAAAAAAAAGAAAATTTGGAAGATAAAAATGAAATCTTAGTTGAAGAAAATAAAGAAAAAGTTAAAATTGAAGAAGAAAAAAAAGAAAATGAAGTAAAGGAAATTAAAGAGGAAGAAACAAAAGAACTAAAAAAAGAAGATGGAATTATTCAAGAAAATGTAATAAAAAACGAAGAAATCAAAGAAGAAATGAAAGTGGAAAAAAAAAAAGAAATAAAAGAAGATGAAGTT
>JAEEGK010013494.1_pt1 | contig 18400 bp, 13 predicted proteins | sample 8958771 | NCBI WGS metagenome assembly JAEEGK01 (sample SAMN16246547, study PRJNA631951) | gut metagenome | biome: gut microbiome; feature: rumen; material: SC-attached | host: Bos | place: Iran: Karaj | collected 2018-10
ATATAAATATAGTAATAAAAAATCTAAAGATATAACTTCTCCTAAAAAAGATGATAATTTAAATAGAAGAGTTAGTCAAGAAAAAAATATAGAATATAAATATAGTAATAAAAAATCTAAAGATATAGCTTCTCCTAAAAAAGATGATAATTTAAATAGAAGAGTTAGTCAAGATAATAATTTAAATAGAAGAGGTAGTCAAGAAAATAATAATGAATATAAATATAGTAATAAAAAATCTAAAGATATAGCTTCTCCTAAAAAAGATGATAATTTAAATAGAAGAGTTAGTCAAGAAAATAATAATGAATATAAATATAGTAATAAAAAATCTAAAGATATAACTTCTCCTAAAAAAGATGATAATTTAAATAGAAGAGTTAGTCAAGAAAAAAATATAGAATATAAATATAGTAATAAAAAATCTAAAGATATAACTTCTCCTAAAAAAGAAAATTCAGAATATAATTATAGAAATAAAAATTCTAATAATACCAATTCTTCAAATAAAAATAATGTTTTAATTAAAAAAACTAGTCAAAAAAATATAAATAATAATGATAATATTATTAGAAAAAATAGTCAAATAAATACTAATAAAAAAATTAAATTATTAATCATAAATTCCGGAAATATAATAAATAAAAGAGTTAAAGAACCATATACATCATATATTGAGAAAGGATGTAACATAAATAGAAGAAATAAAGAACAAACTGATATTATATTTTTGAATTACGATGAATATCAAAATAAAAAAGAAGAAGAAGATTTTTTTAAAATATATTTTATATTTTTTTTTGTACCAAAAAATGAATTATATAAAAATACAGATAAAATATTTGAAATAGAAGATGATATTGAAAATTATAATCCTTTTATTCAATTAGGTGTTATTATAGTAAATGAAAAAGAAAAAGATTTTGAAAGATATATTGATTTGCCTAAAATGCCTTTTTCTGATTATTCTGAAATGGTTAAAAAATATGATAATTTTAAAGAGAGAAAAAATGATAGTAAATATAAAATAATCACATATTATCCTGAATTTTATGTTTATAAAGAAAAAGATAATAAAATTATAGTAAAAATATTTTATCCATATGTTTTTAGTGAATTTTCTAATGATGATCATGAAGATATTATATCTAAAGAGTTTTTTGATGATAATATATATATTAAAAGTAATTTTTATAATTATTTAGTGAATATTGAAGGATATAAAAATAATTATTTAGAAAATGTATTATCACCTAATGTTTTTTCATCTTTGGAATTTGGATATTTTAAAATTAAATTCGATTTACCACTTAATACTTTTGGTGAAGTTGTTTATGATAAATTTGACAAAAATATTGATTATTCAGAATTTGATAAAAATGGAATGATTAAAATTATTTTTGAAGGAAAATAATTATTTAAATATAAATAAATTACAAAATATAATTTAAATTAAAATATTAAATAAAAAATAATTTATTTTTAACATTTATTTTTTATTAAAAAAAATAAATATTTTTTTAAAAAATAATTTATATTTTAAATATTAATTAATAAAATATTTATTATAAATTTATGACGGAAGAAAGCAAACAAGAAGTTTTAAAACAAAAATTAGAAGATTATTTAAATAAAAGATTAAATTCATTATTAGAAAAATTTCAAAATGACATAAACACACTTGAATCATTAAAATATAATTTTTACGAAAATTGCCTCACAAAACTTCAAAGTGATTCAAGCACAAAAAATTCAGAAATTAAAGAAGAACCAGAAGAAAAAACTGATGAAAAAAAAGAAGAAAAAATTGAAGAAAAAAAAGAAGAACAAAAAGAAGAAATTAAAGAAGAAGAAACAAACAAAGAAGAAAAAAAAACTGAAAAAAAAATCGAACATATGAAAAAAATCGAGCCAAAAAAAGATGAAAATTCAATGCGATCAAAAACTCCAGTTAAAATAGGAAATATAAATAAAAATAAAAGAATAAAAGATGATAAATCAAAAGATATAATGAATAAAACAATCACAGCTGATAAAAAAAACCAAAAAGAAACTAAAAAAGAAAATAAAGGATTTAAAAAAGATTTATCAAAAGATAAATTAGATAATAAAGGAATTAAATCAGGTCTTTCAAAAGAAATTGATAATAATAAAACTTTGAAAGGTAGTAAAACAAAAGCAACCGCAGGTTTCAAAAGAAATTCAATGACGCAAACAAAAAATGAAAAAAAACATGAAAAAAATTTGAAAAAAAAAACAGAAAATGAAAAAAAAGAAAAAGAAGAAAAACAAGAAGAAAAAACTGAAGAAGAAACAAATGAAAAAGAAGAAGAAAAAAATGTTGAAGAAAAACCAAAACAAATTGAAATTAAACCTGCTTTTATTATAAAACTTCCTGAAAATATTATTCAAAACAAACCAATTTCAGCAATTTTTATGATGTTAGAAAAAAAATTTTTACCAATCAAACAAAGATTTAACTTAATTACATCAAATTTAAATTTATATAAAAATTGTTATAATTCAAACATTAAATTTTTATTAGAAGAAAAATTAAAATCCATTGAAAATAATTTAAATTCTATAGAAAATAGATTTAAAAATTATTCAGAATCCGATTTAAAAACTTATTTAACAAAAGAATTTGTTCCTTCAAAAGTAGCTCAAAATTCTTTGGCTTTCATAACAAAAGAAGAAGAAAAAAAATTAACCGAAAAAACAAACATTCCAATAGAAATAAAACATATTTTTCATGTTGTTTATTATTTATTAGATGAACATTTTGATGAAAAAAAACAAGCATCATTTTTAATAAAACATTTATTAAATGAAGTTTGTTCAAAACACAACGCAAAAGATTTAAAAAATTTAATAATTAATTATTATAATAAACATAAGCATTTAAATTTATCACCTAAAAAATTTAATAATATCGAAAAAGTAATAAAAGAAAATCCAAAAATTTTAAATAATAAAGAAATATCAAAAATTAATAGACCAATTAGTTATTTAACTTTTTATATTAATGAAGCTTATAAATATATGAATTTAAAAACTAAAGATGATGTTTATTATTATGAAGTTAGGCATATGAATGAAATGTTAAGTAAATATAAAGAAGATATTAATAAATTAAATAATCTTTTGGGTATTAAAAATGAGGATAAAAAAGAAGATGAAAAAAAAAGTAATGAAAATGAAGAAAAAAAAGAAGTTGAAAGTGAAAGTAAAAATAATGAAAGTGAAACTAAAAATGAAGAAGAAAAAAAAGAAGATTAAAATAATTTATTATTTATTTATTTATTTAAAGATTAATTTAATAATAAATTTATTTAAATTTTAAATAAAAAATTATTTATAAAAAAATTAATATTATTTTTTATTATTATTTAATAATAATTTTTTATAATTTCTCATTTTTAAAAAAAGTTTTTTATCTTTTAAAAAATCATTTTCTTCTTTTTTTATTTGAATTGGATTCACAATTTTAATTAAATTTAAATCTTTTTCATATAATTTTTTATTATTATTTAAATTAAAATTAAATTGTTGAAAAATTCCTTTAATTTTTTTTTTTGGTTTTAAAAATCCTTTTAATAATTTTTTTTCTTTTGAATTTTCATTTTTAAATATTTTATGACTTTTTATCATTTTATTTAATAAATCTTTTCTTTTTAATGTTGATAAAAACCAAAATTCATCAGATTCTCTAAATTCAAATTTTTTTTTTGTTAGAATTTCATCAAATTTTAATTCATTATTTTTTTCTTTTTTATTTGAATTATTTAAAATTGAATTTTTAATAATTTGAAATTTTTCTTTTATTTTTTTTGAAGGTTGATTTAATTTTAAATTATTATTATTTAATATTTTTCTTTTGAAATTTTTTAATGATTGAATTTGAACAAAAGAAAAATTTGTTTTTTTTTTTAATTCAATTTGATAATTGAATTTTTTAATTTCATAATCAATTGAATTAATAATTTTTTCATCATCTTTTTTTTTTAATTTTTCTTCATAACAAATTTTTGTTAAAAAATTAAGATTATTTTTTTTATTAGAATTTAATAAATTTTTATAATAATTATTATTATAAGTTTTATTTAATTTTTCTTGAAAATTTTTATTGTTTGAAAATAAAATTTTTTTTCTTGGAAATTGAAAATAACCTTCAAATTTTTCAATTTTTGGAAAATAAAAATTATTATTATCAATATTAAATGAAGAAATTGGTTCAATTGATTTATTTAATAATCTTTCTTCATAATTTACAAAACCAGAAAAATTATTTTTAAAATTTGCTATTTTTCGAGCGAATAAATCTGATTTAAAAATTTTTCCTGAATAATTTAAATAATAATTGTTATTTGTGTCATTATGAGAAAATGAAATGAAATTACGTGAATTTTTATTTATAATATTATTCATTTATTATTATTAAAAAAATGAATTTTTTTTTATTTGTTTTTTATAAAAATTATAATAATAATTTAACAAATTTATTAAAAATTAATATTTTAACTAATATGATTAATAATAAATGAATTTTCTTTAAAAATATTAAAAATTCTTTATTAATATTTAATTTAAAATTATATTAGTAATTTAGTTTTATTTTATTCTAATTAAAATATTTTTTCATAAGAAAATAAACAATATTTTTTAGGTAAATATTTAGACTTTTTTTTGAAACATATCTAAGTTATTTCAACGTTAGAAGCAGAAATAGGATACAAATTTTATAGACTTATGTTATATTTCCTCTCTTTTATAAACCTTTTGAGCGTTTTTGGGGAAATTTGTAAGGGAATATTTTCACAGAGATGGAGTGATAAGATTTTTCTTTTTTATTCAATTATGACTTTTAAAATTAACACAATGTTCTATCCAATTTATAGAAGATGTGATAACCGGTTTTCAAAAATGAAAGCTCTCCTTTTCTGCCATAACATACATTATTTACTTCTCGCCAAAGACCATATAAGCAATGACATTTGCAGCGACAGGATTCATGAGAAATTAATATTAAAAGAAAATATTTTATCATCATATTTAATACTTTTAATAAAAGTTATATTATTTTTTAATAATTATTAATTAATTGATAATTAGGAGATATACAATATATATTTTTTTTATTAAATTAAAAAATAATTAACCGGAAGTTGATACACATGTTCTAATGTTCCTTCACTATTATTCGGATAGATTCTTCCTTCATAAGTCCGTTCCAAATTATGAATAATATGAAAAAAAACCCTTTTTTTAAACGTGTCCCCAAACGAATCATTTTTTCCATCGGGATAAGTTCGTGGAAAAATTCTTGGATTATGTATAAAAAAATATTTAATACCATTATTACCTTCTCCTTGATGAATACCAAAAATGTTTTTGCCATCCAAATTAACTTCGATATTTTTTATGTATTTAATATTAAATGGGTCATTTTGAAGATAATTTTGTTCATTTTTGCGATTGCGGTCGTAATAAGGAGAAATTAAAATAATTTCCTGCCCGATTTTTCTAAATTTTTTATAAAAATAATATAAAAATTATTATTCTTTATTTAAAAAATAAAAACTAATTAAAATATAATTTTAAAAAATTTAATAATATATTCTTTTATTACGAACTTAAGTTTGCCAAGTCTTGCACCCATAGTAACTTAATCTCACACTTATTGTCATTATTTTCTGTGTTATTTTGTTGATTAGTTTTAGATAGTTTTTCATTTTTGTTATTGTTTTTATTCTCGCTTTTATTCTTATTTTCTGTATCATCCTTACTCACATTTGAATATATATCATAACGCACATTAGTTATTATCATCTTTTGCGCTAATACATTTTCACCTTTGAACAACGACATTTATAAAAATTAAATAATAATAATATTAATTTAATAAAAATTCAAAATATATTATTTATTATTTGAGTTATTTTTAATAATATTTTTATTAATAATAATATTAGAAATTTTCAAATATTATAAAATATTAAATATTAAATATATAAATTATTAATTTTATAATAACATTATAATTATAATATTAAATAAAAAATTTTAAATATAAATATATATATATTAATATTAAATGATTCCAATATTATTAGTAATAGCCGACAAAAACGAAGAAAATTGGGTGGAATTATGTAAAATCTATTCCAACTAATTTCGTGTAATTCAAGCATTATGATCTCAAATCATTTATTTTTTATTTCATTTTTTTCGACTTTTTATACAACTTCTCATTAATTTGAAAGCTTTAGAAATCAGAGATTATGATGTTGATTTTTTAAGAAAATCTGTAACACTACCATCATGTCAAATTTCTATTGAATACACTACTTCAGCAATTCCTGGTTCAAAAGTAATTCTTTTTTGCCAAAATACAAATGGAGCAGCAGGTGGAGGAGGTTGTATAAAAGATCAATATGATACTCATTGTTTAACATGGAAATCTTGGAAAGGAATTGAAATTAACTTTGCAAATTATGAATATAGGATAATAGCAGGTGTTTGGTATAATTTATATAAATTAAAAACTTATGAAGAAGACACTACTTATGGTTTTTTATACCTACTTAATTAATAAATATACTTGTTATGACACAGATGTAACAGCTGTTGTTCAAGCAAATGCAGAATATGAATTTTCATTATTAGATAATATTGGTTATGTTGGCATTGAACCTTGGGCTATTAATGCTGTTTTTATAAATGGTAATACTTATGTTTATTATGCAGAAGGAGAAAATGAAGGAAAAAGTGTAGAAACTTATCAAAAAATATATATTGACCAATTATTTAGATTCGATGCTCCTACTTATGGTTTATATGATATAGTTTAGGCTGGTTATGGAGAATGGGAATATAATAAAGATTCTTATGACCAATGCCATTATTATATAAGAGTTTGTTATGATTCATGTAGTACTTATAATTCAGCTGTTGAACCTACTTCAACTGAACATCAATGTTTGAAATGTAAAGGAAATAGATATTTTAAATCTGGAACTACTTCTTGCTATTCAAAATGCAAAACTTGTTGGGGAAAAGGAACTGAATCTTCAAATATATGTACTAGTTGTAAATACGATTATCCTTATTTATTATCAACTGGAAATTGTGTAAATAATGTTGATGGATATTATAATTCTTCAAATGAATATGTCTATATTGATAATTAATTATAAAAAAAATATATTAATCAGATTTTTTATTATTTATCAAATTTTTAAATTTTTTTCCTAATTTTAAAGTTCCTTCTTTCAATTGACTTTTGATTTTATTTCTTGCATACAATAATTTTTTATTTTTTTTATTTTGATTTTTAATATTAACTTTATCCATAATAAACTTCGTCATGAATCTTTCTTTTTTATTATTAAAATTAGTTTGAGCAATAATATCATTTTTTTTATTAAATTCTTCCAATTTTTTTTGTTTTTTAATAACAGAATTTTTAATTCCTAAATACATTTTAAACGGCATTTTTACTTTTTTTTGTTGAAAAACAAATTTATTTTTTTTACTTTCATTTTCTTCATTAATAAAATTTTCAATTTCTTTATAAATTTTATTAAATTCCTCATTTTTTTTCTTTCCCATAAAAAAAAAAAAATAAAAATAAATTAACTAATATTAATAAAATATTTATAAAAAAAAAAAAAATTAATCACTATGATTAGAATCATCATTAAAATTATAAATTTTTTTTCCATCTTCTCTTTCTTTAGTCATATCAATTTTACTATTCGCAATTTTAGAACAAAACAATCTTTTAAAATTCTTTTTAAATCCTTTATTATAAGGATTTTTTTCAATCCCATTTTTAAATTTCATTTTAATGTACTCATAAAAACTCATTCCCTTAAAAATTAAATAACTATGAACTATCAACAATTTCACCAAAAAAAAAACACAAAACATTAGATTATAAAACACAACAATTGATAAAAATAATATAATTAATATACTTTTTTTATAACAAAAAATAATAAAAAAAATCCCACTAAAAAATTCAAATATACTTAAAATGTTATTTAAAAATAATAATATATAAAAAAATCTATAATTTCTTTTTCCAACACAATTTCCTAACCAAAAACAATGATGGTCAAAATTCTCTACACAATTATCACATTCTGCACAATGAGATGTTCGAGGTGGCCGAAAATGAAAACATGTAAAACAATAATTTAAAGAAATCATGTGACCTTTATTATTAATTTTCACTGAACATTTTCTATTTTCATAAAATGCAAATTCATTGTTTCTTTCTATTATTCCTGGCTCAAAACAACCACCTAAAAATAATAAAATTATTATTAAAATGTAAACTATAATTGAAAAAATGAATATTATTTTTGATGATGTTGATGATATTAAAATCATTGTATATAAAAATAATATTGTTGGAAAGGATATTAATATTATGCTTATAATTATGTGATAATATTTTTTACCTACGATGATTTTTTTGTTACATAATAATGAATTATTTCCTATTCTTTGAGTTAAATCTATACTTAATTCATCTAAGTTTTTTGGTTGATTTTTTGTGTTTTTTTTTTCATTTTCTGTTGTATTATTATTATTATTATTATTTTCTCTATTTTGAATAATAATTTCTTCATTATTATTCATTAAGAATTATGTCAATTATTAAATTAAATTTAAAAAAAATAAATATTATTATTATTATTATTATTATTCACATATTAAATTTATAATAATAATAATAATAATAAATGTTGACTCGTCAAGTATTAACATTATATTCATACAATTGTTTTGAGACATTAAATTTTAGTTTTACAATAATTTCAACATTATTATCATTAATTTATTTAATCTACTACGATTTATATTCTCTTTATTCAAACGAATTATTTTCAAATTTGAGCATGAGTCCCATCACAAACATTCAAATTTCAAAGCCGATTTTTTTTTCATATGGAAAATACACAAACAACCCTCAATTTCATTTAGGAAAATGGGAAGGAATTAATGCAGCTTGTGATTGTAGAAAAATATCAAATTATAAATATTTATATAAAAAGAATTGTAATGACATTCAATTAGAAGATAATTGCACTGATATGAAGAGCATTTTAAGCATTCCTTTAGATAAATGGAAAAATTTAATTTTTAATATGGATGATAATAATACAAAAAAAATAAATTATTTTGATATTTTATTTAATAATTATTATTCGAATTTTTCTGAATGTGATGAAAATAAAAAAAAATGTGGAATTTTAGATAAAAAAAATAATTTTTTATGTTTACCGAAAAATTTTATTTGTCCTATTAATGATATTTTTATAGATAAAAATGAAAAAATTATTGAAAATGATAGAAAAAAATTTAATTATCAAACTTTTGAATTAAAAGATGGATTTTATTTACATTTTACTAATGAAAGAATAAATGATGGAAAAATTTTAGTTGAAATGAAAATAAAAGAATTTTCTGAGAAATGTTCAAATAAATTAGATGATTATTTTTTAATTAATTATTCGAAAAAATATAAAAATTTCGTATGCGAAGAAAATTTTTTAGATGAAAGATTTTTTTATATTGATTCTTTAAATAAAAAAAGTGTTTATGAAGAAAATGGAATTTTAAATATTTTACCAAAAGATTATAAATTTTTTGATAATGAAATGAAAATTGGAATTTCAAATTACATTGGAATTAATAATAATAATTTAAATCAAAAATTTATTAATAGTTTTATTTTATTTAAAAATAAAAATTTTAATCAAAATTTTGAAATTTATGTTTTTATTTTTTTTATTTTAAGTTGCTTTCGAGTTTTAATTGATGTTACTAATCTTTTTTTATCTTTTATTTTGTTTGTTTTATTTTGCTATTTTAATAAAATAAAAAATGTTCAATTAGCTAATAATCATGCGTTTTATGATTTTTTTCTAATTTCTTTTTGTGTTTTTAAAATTATTTTTACGTTTATTTTAATGAAAAATAATAATAAAATTTTGTTTTTATATAATTTAATTGATGATAATAAAAGTTTTTCTATTAAAAAAATAAGAAATTGTATAAATAATTTAAATTCATATGATATTATTTATTTGTTGTTTAGTTTTCAATGTTTAATTTTTGATATAATTGTTAAATTTATGCCTATTATTATTAATCAATTGCCTAATAAATATTTTATTTATTATAATTTAAATAATGAAAGAAGAGATTTAAATAATAATAATTCTGAATTAGCAAATATTAATATTAATATTAATAATAATAATAGTAATATTAATAATAATAATAATAATTGAATTTTAATTTTTTGTATTATAATTATAAATAAATTAAATTAAATAATTAAGTAATAATAATAATAATAAAATTATTATTATTATAATTTATTATGAAAATAATAATTAAAATATATAAATTAAATATATAAAAATTAATATTAAATATGACCAAATAAAATAAATAATCAAATATTATTTTCCATATTTATCTTTAATTATTTTATTAGTATACTTAACAGTAAAACCATTCATAGTATTTCCAGGATTTTTTAAATTATATTTAAATCCTCCTCTTAAATCATTTGCTCTTGAACTTTTACTAACTCCTTTTTTTTGTAAAATATCATTTATTTCAATACGAATATCTTTTAAATTATTATTATTATTTTTATTATTATTATTATTATTATTATTACTATTTTTTGAATTATCTCTACTATAATTCGGTGTTATTTTTTTCGCTGAAGTTTTAGGTCTCATTGTGCTAAAACCAATAGAATCGAAATTATATGACAAACTTTTCGTATGTAAAGCGTTTTTATTATTATTTAAAAAATTTTTAGAATTTATGATTTTTTTATTATTAAGAGATTCTTGACTTTTTTGTGAAAATAAATTAGCGCTTTTTTGAAGTGAATTAAAATTTTCAGGTAAATTATTTTTATTTAAAAGAGAATTGTATTTAATTTGATTTTTTTTTCTATTAGTTTTTGTAAAATCAATTCCAGTAATGTTAATTTGATGATTAGGTAAATTTGCATTGACTGTGTTAATATAATTATTATTATTATTATTATTATTGTTGTTATTATTTGATTTTGTGTTCATATTTTGAATGTAGCCAGTTTTTAAAAAATTATTTTTGTGATGATGAATTGTTTCTTTTTTTTCATGCATTAGTTTTAAATTATTGTTGTTTGTGTTTAATTTTAGTGAATTATTATTAAAATTATTATTATTATTTTTTTTGTTTTTATCTATTAATGTAAATTTATTTTTGTTTAATGTGTTTGAATTTATGTATGAAAATCCTGTTTTGTTTTTTTCTTCTTCTTCTTTATTATTATTATTATTATTATTACATATAAAATTTGTTATGTTATTATTAATAATTTTAATATTAATTTCTTGTGGATTTTCAACGTTTTTATTTTCCACAGTTTGAATAATATTTTTAATATTTTTATTATTACCATTTTTAATAGAATTTAAAAGTTCATTATTTTCATTAATTTTCTTTTTATTATTATTAAATTGATTAATAACATTCATTGCTTTAGTGAAATTAATTTCATTATTAACTACAATTTTTTTAATATAGTCTCTCACATCATTCACCTCACTTAAAAATTCTAAAATGGGGGTTATATTAAATAGCTCTCTATCATTTTTATCCTCGAACCAAGATAAAATAGGTAGTCCATTATCAGGATTTAAAGCATAACTAATAGGAGAGTTATCTACTATTATTATATCTTTTAATTCTCTCCCTAATCTTTTTAAATCCTTCACAAACGCAGTATTAATTAACGTACAATGTTCTCGAAACAATCGAAATGGACAATAGCCTTGTTTGTCTATGATATCTAAAAGAGGGTCTGCGTATTTAGCTAAACTTGCAGTGAATATTACAATTTCGTATTTTTTTGACATTTTTTCTAAAAATTCTTTCACGCCTGGACGGACTAAAACATGTATATCATGTATCTCATTTTCTAGTTCGATTTTTATTACTACGTCGGAGGGACAACTGAATGGGAGAAATCCACTATGAACTAATGTTTCATCTAAGTCTAAGACTAATGTTTTTTTATCGGAAATTTTTGGAGGAAGAAGACCGTTGATTTTCATTTGAGAGTTTAATAGACGATTTGGGGAATATGAATGGCTTTTAATTTGGTTTTTTTGGTCTGAGATTTGTTTTGTGGTTATTGTTTTTGGTTGAACTTGAGTTATAACATTTGATATTAGTTTATTTGTGTTGTTTGTGTTGTTAGATTTTAATGTGGTTTTTTTTTGAGTATTTATTTGATTTTTTGGGTTTGTTACACTAATTCCACGTTTTTTTGTGTTCACTTGAATTCCGTTGAAGTTGTTTGATTGATTTACATGAATTCGACCAATGACTTCGGGATTGTTTTTAGGGGTGGATTTAAATTGAATAGAGGACATTTATTTATTTTATAAATTATTATTATTGAAATTAATATTAATTTTTTTTTTAAATATATTTTTAATATTATTTGAATAATAAATAAAATTATTATTATTAAAATTATATTAAATATATTTAATATAAATAATAATAATATTAAATACATCTTCTTTTTTATAATATTAAAATAATAATAATAATAATAAAATAATAATATTTATTAACTTAATAATTGATAAAAAAATTAATTTCCTGTCATCATATCTTTAAATTCAGCGAAATCAATTTCACCATCTTGATTTTGGTCAATTTCATTAAAAATACTTCTAAAAACTTCTTCACTTACATTATCATCAACAAAAATAGCCATAATTTTTTCGACGGAAATTCTTCCAGTATTATCTTTATCAAAAAAGTTAAAAGCATATACTAAATGTTCATCACTGCATATCATTTTTTGATCTAAACAAGCTCTAAGAAATTCTTCATATTCTAAAAATCCATGATTAGCTCCATCTAAAAGTAAAAATATTCCATCTATTTCATTATCAATTTCAGTATGATTAAAATATGTTATAAGTCCACTATAAAGTTCTTTTTTACTTAATTTTCCATCATCGTTTGTATTAAATAATCTGAATATTTTTAATATATCTTTACTTTCTTCGGAATAGGGTATATTATGAACTATAAAAGCCAAAACCATTTGTTGAAATTTAGAATAAATTTCATATTTTCTTAAACGCATTAAATACATTTTAATTTTATCTTCTTCTATATTTTTATATAAACTTTTAGCATCGAATTTTTTAAACCAGGGATGTTTTAAAGCTTCTTGTGCACTTAAACGTTTACTAACATTAACTTCTAATAATTTTTTAACTAAATCTTGAACTTCATTGCTACTAGCAACTAATTTTTTATGTTTGGAATTGAACTTACCTTTTTTTATATTTTCTATAATTTCTTCATCATCTGCCCCATCGAAAGGGGCTCTCCCTACAATAAGCATATATAAAATGACCCCCGCAGACCATGTATCACATTTTTCGTTATATGCTTTTTGTAGTACCTCAGGAGCTATATAATAACTAGAACCAACAATAGCTTTTTCTTTTTTGTTTTTTTCGAAGATTTTTGCTGTTCCAAAATCGATAATTTTAATCCAAAAATATTTTTTACCTGTTTTTTTATCTTTTTCTATTTCGCTTATTAATATGTTCTCTAATTTTAAATCTCTATGAACAATGTTGTTCGTATGAAGATAAGTTAAAGCAGAAAAAACTTGATAGAAAAGAACAGCGAGTTGGTTTTCATTATATTCATGTTTAATTTGGTTATAAAGCTCCCCACATGAGCAATAGTCAGTGACTATGTAATAAGCTTTTGGTGTGGAATAGAATTCTAATATTTTAGCTGTGTTAGGATGGTCTAATTTTTTTAGTATATCAATTTCATTTTTAATTTCCATGTCATCAACTTCATTTTCTTTAATTTTATTTATTTTTTTCATTGCGACATTTGCTTTTGTCATTAAATTTATAGCTAAATAAACACTTCCATAACTTCCATCACCTAAACGAGAAATGACTTTATATTTCATAGTTGGTAGTCCGTTTGTTTCTTCGATTAATGTGTTGATAGTAACTTTTAATTTAAGTTCTTCTTTAAAAATTGAATTGCCTGATTTTACTTTTTCTATTAAAGATTTGGCACGAACATTTTTTCTTTGGAATTTTGAAGGAACGTCGGGTTTTGTTGGTAATTGTAACCCTTTTTTGTTTGTTAAATTTATGGATACTGTTTTGTGGTGACCTTCTTTACGTACGAATTTTCCTTTTTCTTTTTCTGTTTCATCGTCGTTTTCTTCAGGAACGTTAAAAATTAAAGGTTGTTTTGTATTATCCTCGTTTTCATTGTCGACGATGACTGTATTTGCAGGTTTTGTTTTTTGCTTTTGGGATTTCTTTTCCATTATTTTTTTTATAATTAAAAAATATTTTATATGGGTGTTTAAATTTATTAATTATAGTTATAAATTATTTTTTTTTTGATTTTATTGATTATTTTTATTTAATTATTTTTTATTAATTAAAATAATGTTAATTTTTTTTTATTCATTTAATTATTAAATTATATAATTTTAACTAATATCACAATTAGCTAAACTTTCAACTTTAATTGGGCCACTTTCAGTAACGATTTTTTTTCCATTGTACATACAAAAACAATTTTCATCTGTTTTGAAATAATTTATACATTTTTGAAATCGCCCTCCTGAAATTTGAGGAACTACACTAGAATCAAGTTCAGTTCCTTCTATGAAAACTTTTTCACCTATTTTTGCATTTTCGTTTGGTCGAATTAATTCAAATGTTTCTTTATTATTATCTTTATCTTTTTTACCAGCACACATAATCATTCCATGAGATTCAAAATCTTTTCCAAATCTTTTTGGTTTTAAATTAGAAAATAAAATAACTTTTGAATCTTGAATTTTTTCTATTGGAACGTAATTACGTAAACCTGTTCCAATGTTTCTTGGTTGTTCTTCACCAATGTCGATTTTTAATTCATATACATCATTAAAACCTTCCATTATTTTTGCGCTTGTTACTTTTCCTACACGTAAATCAGTGAGTTTGAATATGTCGAATATATCCATACCTTTTTTTTGATGACCGGGAATTTTTTCTTTATTTTCTTTATTTTTTTCTTTATTATTTTCATTTTTTTTGTTTTCTTTTTTATTTTGTTTTTCTTCTTTTTTATTTTGTTTTTCTTCTTTTTTATCTTCTTTTTTTTCTTTTTTTTTTGATTCTTTTTTTTCGGATTTTGATGAATCGATGTTTTCTAATGGTTGATGTTTATGTGGAATTCCATTGATTGAATCAATTTCTTCTTTTGATAATGAAACTGTTCCGATTTGAGTGTCTAAAAATAAAATCATAGAATTTAGTTTGTTTAAACTTTCTTTAAAAATTTCATTAATTTCAGGATTTATTGACATTTAAATAAATAATAATAATAATAATATTTTTTTATTAAAGATTTTAATGTTTTTTTTTTAAAGAAAAAAAATTTTTTTTATTAATAATTTATTATAATTTAATTTAACTATTATTAATATTTTCTGCTAATTGATAAACATAATCTTCGTTTAATTCGAAAGCTTTTTTTTTTCTTTCTTTTTTTAGACAAAAAATTATAATATAAATTAAAGAAATTAAAATTAAAATTGAAATACAAATTAAAATTATAATTAAAATGGAATTTTTATTTTTTATTTTATTTATATTATTTTCTTTTTTGTAAAATCCGATTGTTTTTGAATCTGAATTAAAAACAAATAAATATTTTTTTAAAAAAATTGTTCCTAAAATCCAATTATTACTTTTTGAATCATTTGAATTTGGAAAATAAATTAAAAAATATTTTTTATTTTCATAAGAATAAAATAATTCATCTTTATTAAAAACAAAAGTATAATTATAACTATGACTATAAAATTTTAAATCTTTAAAATTATTAAAATTCGCTTTTTTATTACAATAATAATAAATATAATCTTCAATAATTTCAAAACAATTTCCTTTTTTAATTTCTTTATTAAAAAAATTTCTATCAACAATTTCTTTAAAATAACCATCAGCTCGAATCATTCCATTTTGAACATCAAATAAAAAATAAGTTAAATTATTTTTAAAATTCTCATAACCAAAAAACATACTATCTATTTCAATCACCCAATGAATAGTAACAAAATAACTACTAGCTCGTTTTTCAACATAATTTTCATATTTAAATTCATAAGGAAATAAATTATGTGGTTTTTCACCAAAAAATAATTTCCCTTTTTTTTCATTATCGAATTTAAAAAAAAAAATATTATTATCAATAATTTTCTCTTTTTTTAATGAATAAACAAATCCATAATTTATTTTAAAGCTACATGAAAGTTCATTATAATCAAAAATTCCTAATCCAATATTACCTGAAAAATATTCAAATTTATTTATAACTTCTTCATAAGATGATAATTCATTTACTAATAAAAAATCTGTGTCATTCATAAAAATTTCTTCATTTTCAATAGTTTTTAAGTGAATTAAATCATAAGATTCTGTTCCATATTGAAAATAAGGAGAATAATAATGATTTTCATATGAATTAATTGAAAATGTTTCTGATAAATTTTGATTAAATTTATTTGAAATGTTTTTTATATTTTTTGTGTCTTTTGATATAATAAAAAAAGCATAAAAATTTATGTCTATTAAAAATTTATTACATTGTTTTGGATCTCCTATACAAATTTCTGTGTTAATATTTGTGTTTAATAAATTATTAATTATATTTTTATTTGTGTTATTATTATTTGAATTAAAAGAAGAAAAATTTAAATAAATAACATAATTAAATATCAAATTTATAAAAGAAAAAAAAATTATTGTTTTTAATTTTTTCATTTTAAATATTTTTTTATTAATATTTTTTTCAATATGGAAAATTTTAATTATTTAAAAGAATTAAAAGAATATTTATCTAAAATTTTTATTTTAATTTTTAATGATGAATATAAAATTTTTAAAGAAAATAAAAAAATTTTTAATCAAGAAAATATTAATAATTTATTTAATTTATTAGATTGGAAAATTAATATAAATTCATTGAAAAAATTAAAAGGTGAAATTTCAACTCAAAGTTTTATTCAATTTTATCATTATTTATTTAATACTAATTTAAGTAATGAAATGTTAAATATAAAAGATGATTTTATATTAAAATTTGAAAATAATTTTTTAGTTTATTTAAATAAAAATTTAGATTTAAATTTTATATCAAAATATGTAATAGAAAATCATTATTTAAATATTTATTTAAATGAAAAAAACAAAATAGAAATTTTCAACGAAATTAATAATTTCAATAATAAAAACACAAAACTTGAAAATAAAAATTCAAACGATGAAATTTATAGCTTCAAACCAATCGGAAAATTAAAAAGTTGTTTTCCCGAAAAATTTAGCACACCTCGTCAAGGAAAATTACTAAACTTAACTCGCGGAAAAATAATAATAAACAAAGAAATTCATATGGACTCATTTGAAGGAATAGAAAATTTTACTTACATATGGATAATATACATTTTCCATCTTCATCAAAATTTTTCTGGTTCTAAAATTTCTCCTCCAAAATTAAACGAACATAAAAAATTAGGAATGTTTGCAACTCGAACACCTCATCGTTTTAATCCAATTGGATTAACATTATGTAAATTTGAAAAAATAGAAAAAAATGAAATTTTTATTTCAAATGTTGATATGATAGATGGAACACCAATTTTAGATATCAAACCTTATCATCATTTAGAAAGTATTAATTTAAATGATAGTAATATTAAATATCCAAATTGGATTAAAAATGCTGAAAATGAAATTGAAAATAAAGTTTTTTTTGAAGATAAAATTTATGAAAATTTGGATGAAATTTTGAAAAATCATAAATTAAATTTTTATGATGATAAAAATGAAATTTTGGAATTAATTGAAGAAATATTAAAAATTGACCCACATTCGAAGTTTACGAAAAAGAAAAAAAATGAGGTTTATAATGGATTTCATTTAGATAAATTGAATGTTTTGTATAAATTTTTTCCCGAAGAAAAAAAAATTGTTGTTAAAAAAATTGAATTTAGTGAAAAATATCAAAAATTAAGAAATAAAAAATGGTTAGAAAATTTGTTAAAAGAAGATGATAATAATAATAATTTTATTATTGAGAATAAAAAAAAGAATACAAATGAAAATTTTGTTAATAATAATAATGAAATTAATAATATAGATAATGATAAAAATAATAATATTATTGAAATCAATAATATTGCTTTTGATAATAATAATAATAATAATAATAATAATAATAATAATAATAATAATAATAATAATAATAATAA
>JAEEGK010013495.1_pt1 | contig 18400 bp, 9 predicted proteins | sample 8958771 | NCBI WGS metagenome assembly JAEEGK01 (sample SAMN16246547, study PRJNA631951) | gut metagenome | biome: gut microbiome; feature: rumen; material: SC-attached | host: Bos | place: Iran: Karaj | collected 2018-10
CTTATTAATATTATTAACATTCCATTCTTCATCTTCATCATTTGAAATTGGGAGATATGATGGTATCGTTCTATAATATTCTATTGTACTTCCACATTTGTCATTAAATAAATCTATTCCTCTTATTGTATAAATATTTATTCCATTTCTATAATCAAAAAAGTGTGATAATGTAGAGTTTACAGAATAAGATAATAAGTGAATTTCATTTTCATTTTCTGGATTTGTTAAATAATCAATTGAACTAAAATCTTCTGGAAAAAAACTCCATTCCTGATAAGATAATTTTACTAAAAATATATATAAAAAAAAATAAAAATAAATTGACATTTTTTTTTAATTCTAACTTTTGTAATTTGATATTTGAACTTAATATATTTTTATATAAATAAAAAAATTAATTTTATTATAATTTAATTTAAATTAAATTTATGTCTTCACCAAATAAAAAATCAATTTTAAAATCAGAACTTCCAAAATCTCAATTAAATATATTTAATTCTCAATCTCCAATTCATATTCCAAAAATACCAAATAAATATAAAAGAAGTAAAACACCATCAAATAATGTATTACCTTTTCAAGATAATAATAAAAATTTTTTAATATCACCAAAAAATGATGATCCTTCACAAATTAAATTTTTAAAACAATCATATGAAAATAGAATAGTTCAATTATATGATATGTTAAAAAATTTAGCTTCTAAAATGACATCAATGAATACAACAGAATGTATTAATGAAATTGTTTTTATGGAAAAAGAAAGAGTTATTTCTGATTTAAATGAACAATATTCTATTATTAAAACTGAATATGAAGAAAATAAAATTGAAATGAATAGATTACAAAAAGTTATTTCTGTTCTTGAAATTGATTTAAATAAATGTGAAATGAAATTAAAAGAAAAAAAACAAGAATTAAATAATTTAAATTCAAATTTTTCTAATTTACAAGCAGAAAATTTTGATTTAAATTTAAAAATAAAAGAACTTATTGATGAATATAATAAATGTAAAAATGAAAATCAATCAAATCAAACTATTTATTATGAAAATATAATAAATGATTTAAAAAATCAAATTAATAATAATTTACAGGATTTTAATAATAAAATAATTGAAGTTGAAAATAATTTAAAATTAGAATATGAAAATAAAATAAAAGAAATTGAAGATAAAATAAAAAAAGAATATGATGAAATAATCGAAGAAATAAATTCAAAAAATGAAATTGAAAAAGAAAAAATAATTCAACATTATCAAAGTGAATTAAATCAATTTCAAAATTCATCTGTTTCTAAATTTCAAAATTATAAACAAATAAATGAAAAAAATGAATTAGAATTAAAAAGATTACAAAATGATATTGATATTTTATTAAGTGAAAATCAAAAATTGTCAAATAAAAATAAAACAAATGAACAAATTATTATTTTATTACGTTCAAAAATAAGTGGTATAAAAAGTGAAATAACAACATTAAGAAAGTTTGTAAAAAATCAATTAGAAAATTTATCAATTGAAAATTATAATTGTTCAAATATTATTTTTTCAAAATTAAAAACATATTTAAATAAATATAGTGAAGATTTTATAAATGAACAAATTGATGAAAAAGTAAAAGAAACTGAATTTAAATATGAAAATGATTTAATTGAACAATTAAAATTAGTAAAACAATATCAAAAAGAGAATAAAAATTTATTAGAAAATCAAAATAATTATATTGAACAAAATAAAAATTTATCAAAGCAAAGAGATGAACTTGAAAAAGAAAATAAATTATTAAATAATACAATAAATAAATTAAAAGTTGAATTAGAAGTTGTAAAAGATGCTTTAAATAATAAACAAGAAGATAATAATAGTACAACAATTTCAAATGAATCAATTTTTCAATTAAAGGAATTAATAAATAATATGAGAATGAAATATCAAAAAGAAATTCAAAAAATAAAAAATCAATTAAATTCTTTATATAAATCAGCAGAAAATTTCAATGATGATCAATCACAAAAAAATAAAGAAAAAGAAAATAAAAAAGATATTTTAATTCAATTACTCCAAAAAAAATTAGAAAAATATAAACTTAATCAAGAACAATTTAAGAAAGTATTAGAAAAAAAAGATAATAAAATAAAAGAATTAAAAGGTTTGCAAGAATTTTATAGTAAATCATATAAATCAATACAAGGTGGTGTTGATAGTATAAAAATAGCAAAATTATTAGATAATGAAGTTCAAAGTATTTTAAAAGAAGAAAAAAGTAAAACAACAAATAATACATTTAATAAATATGGGGCTTAATTAATATTTTAATATATAATTTATTATTTTTTCATAAATTAATTTATAAAATATATTTAAAAAAAAAGTTACATAATATATATTTTAAATGTATTTTAATAATTTAAAATTAAATTGATAAATCATCTATATTATTTATTTGTTTAATACTATTTAAAAAAGAACCTTTATAAACATAATCTTCTTCTTCAGAATCATCAACTTCATTTAAATTCATATTCTGATGATGTCTTATTATAAATTGAGTAGTATTTCTTGGTGCGTAATGTAAATCATTTTTTTTATATATTTTTTTTGGGTAATATTTAAATCTTTTGTATCTTTTATATTTTTGAGGTCTGTAGTAATGCTTTCTTCTATAGGATATGTAATTGTAATATTTGTTATATTTTGGAAATTTTGATTTGAAATATAAAAATTTATATTTCATTTTTTTAACTGTTTTTGATTTTATTTGAATTTTTTTTTATTGAATATTAAATAGTAAAAATAATATATTTTATTAGACTAATTATTAAAATAATATTTTTATTAATTATCCATTTTTTAACCTTAAATTTAAATATAAAAAAATTAATTTCAAATAAAAAAATTAAAAAAAATAAAGTATATTTGATAACATGAGTGAAGTATTAAATATATTTAAATTTTAAAAAAATTTCCTTATGTTTAATCAATAAATTGTTCATCATCATCAACTTCTTCATCACCAGCATCTTTATTATCTTCATCACCAGCTTGTTCATCTTTATTACCTTCTTCAGCTTCTTTTTTAACTTCAGCATCAACATCTCTATACATAAAAGCACCAGGTAAAGCATCAGCAAATTCACCATTTTTATTTTCACCTTTAATTTCTAAAACAGCTTTAGTTAATAAATACCATATCATAGCTAATGATCTTCTACTTCTATTATTACAAGGTATAGCACAATCAACAAAATTTAAATTATTATCAGTATTACAAAGTGCAATTACAGGAATATTAACATAAGAACTTTCAAGAAGAGCATTATAATCTACTCTAGGATCACATACAATAAGTAATCTTGGTTCAATAAATTTTTTAGTAATTTGATTAGTTAACATACCTGGTGACCATCTTCCTGTAACTGATTGACATTTAGTATATTGTCCAAATTTAAATACTGCTCTTTGTCCTGCTAATCTTCCTGATACTGCTACTATTGATTCTGGTTCTGATATTGATGCTATCATACGTGCTGCTACTTGTATTTTCTCATATATTTTTGTTACATCAAATAAATATACTCCATCATTACGTGATTTATAAACATAACGTTTCATTTGTTTTGTTAAACGTTTTCCTCCTGCTTGACATTGACCTATTATTAAGTTTTTTATGTCTTGTTCTTTCTCTGTTAATTCACTCATTTTTTTGTATCTTGGTAAAATATTAATTTTTTTTTGAAAATAATTATATTAAATTGGGAAAAAAATTAACATTTTTTTATTTTTTTTAAATTAAATTTTTAATGTTTATTTTTTTTATTTCTAATTTTGTTTTTTTATAATATATAATTTAAATATAATTATGATACTATTTAATTAGTTTATAAAATATAAGAACTGAATCCCTTATTTAATATTTGCATAAATGAATTTTAAGTTTCTAATATAATTATTTTCTATATGCAATTTTTTTTCTCAAGAAACAATTTTACTCATTAAAAAATTGTTCCTCCTTTAAATTAATTATTTTACTTTTGAATCTATTATTACCACCTTTTTAAACAACAAATCTATTTTACTTTTTTTTTTCAGTATTACTTAATTCTTCTAAAAAATTTTATTCAGTTTTAAATTTATTTCTTATATATATTATTTCTATTTCCTTATTATTTATATCATTTTATTTTTCTAAAAATTCATTTTTGAATTGTTTTAAGTTAAATTTAAAAAAATATTTATTTGGTTTTTTAATTAAATTTTTAAATAATATTAGTTTTTTTTTATCAAAAAATATAAATGAATGAATTTAGTGAATTTGTCAAATTTCATAAAATTAATTTATTTGGTTTATCAGGTTGTGGTAAAAAAACTTTTATAAAAGAAATTACAAAATTTAATAATCCAAATTATGATGAAGATTTATTTTTAAATAAAGAAAAAGTAGATAATTCTGAAAACGATCTTATATTGGAAAATATTGATAATATAATTGTCTCATTAAATAACGAAAAATTATATTTAAAATTTTATATTTCAAACTTAGATAACATTGACTTATTAAAAGAAAAATCAAAATATTTAATATATAGTTCAGAAATAATATTATTATTCATAGATATAACAAATTTAAATTCATATGAAGTAATTAAAACATTTTTAGAAGAATTAAAAATACACTATGAAAACATAGAAAAAAAATTTGAAATATTTATAATATCAAATAAAATAGATTTAGAAACAGAAAGAAATGTTGGAAGTTATGAAATAAATCAATTAATAGAAAATTATTCATATATTAAATTATATGAAATTTCATTATTAACATTAGAAAATTTTGAAAATTTAATAAATAATATAAATATAACATTAAAAAGTGATTCATTTAAACAATTTAACACAATACAATTAAAAAATCCAATTAGAATAAATCAAAAAGATAATTTTGAAGTGACAAATGCAATGACAATATTTTTATTAGGAAATTCAACTGTAGGAAAAACATCTTTCATAAAAAGATTTTTTGATAATTATTTTTCAAATTCAAATTTATCAACTTTAGGAATAGATGTAGAAAAAACTTTTGTAAAAATAAATGATAAATATATAAAAATTGATGTTTGGGACACTGCAGGACAAGAAAGATTAAGAAGTATTCCTAGAAAATATTTTATTAAAGGAGATGCTTTTCTTTTAATGTATGATGTTACTAATGAAAATTCTTTTAATGAATTAAATAAATGGATTAAAGATATTAAGGATAATAAAAAAAATGATGAAAATAATAATGAAAATTTTGTTATTTATTTAGTTGGAAATAAAATTGATGTTATAAATAATAGAAAAATTAATGTTGAAGATGCTGAAAATTTTAGTAAGGAAACAAATATTAAATATGTTGAAATTTCTTGTAAAAAAGGAATTAATGTTTCTGAAATAATGGAAAATATTATTTATGAAACTTCGCTAAAATTAAGTAATTTTAATGATTTTTTTAAGTTGAATAATGAAAATAATAAAGAAAATAAAAAAAAAACTAAATGTTGTTAATTATATCATTTATATATAATTTTTAGAAATATAATTTTTATAAAATTTATATTTTATTTTATTTATATTATCAAAATTTTATATTTTTAAATAAATGGAAATCTTACTTTTTTTTTATTTTTATTTTTTTTTTCATTTAAAGAATTTTTATCTTCTGATTTTTCACTAATATTTGGTTCTTTAAATATATATTTTTGCTTTTCTATTGGCTTTTTAAAATCTAATTTGTCCCAACTTTTATTTTTAAAAAAATGATTTTTAATTAATAAAAGTTTCTTCTTTTTCTCTTCTTTTTTTAATTTTTTAATTCTTATTAATTCCTCAAGAACAATATTATTAAATTTTAAACATTCTTCAACTTTAGTTGAAACAGTTTCTTTTTCTTTATTATTATTATAATCAATTTCATATTGTATTGGATTTTCATTTTTGGAATTAATATTTTCATTATTATTATAATAATCACTATCATTTGATATAAATAAAACACTATCATCATCTTTTATCTTATTTCTAATTATTAATTTTTTTTTTTCATTTAAACTTACACTTAATCTACTTTTTTTATTATTATTTTTTTCAATATTACTTTTCTTTTTAACTAATTTTTTATTTTTTTTACTATTATTTGAATAAATAGAATTAAAATAAGAACTATTATTTAAACTTTTATTTTTTCTTAATAAAACACTCTTCAAATTTATTTTATTTTTATTCTTATAGAAACTTTCATTAATAGAATTATCAATTGCAGGAAAATAAACATTACTTCTATTATTTTCTAAATATAAAAAATTAAAATTCTTAAATGCATATTTATATTCTTTACTCAATTTAATTTCATCATATTTTTCTTGAACATAATCTTTAACAAGTAAATCTAATCTATTACAATATTCCTCATCAAAAATTTCTTTTGTATTCAAATTAGTTCTTGCGTCATTAATTAATGTAATAAAAGGAGAAATAATTTCTTTATTATAAATTTTATCCCATAAATTATCATCAAACCAAGAAAAATCTTTTAATTCCTTAATACCAAATTTACTTCCTAATCTTTTATTAGGATTCCTAATTAACAAACCATTAATAAAATTAATACAATCATCACTAAATTTATTTTCATTATTAATATTATTATAATCAAGAAAAGCTTTTTTATAAATAATTTCATCTTTCATTAAATTATATTTAGTAGAAAAATAAGGTCTTTTTCCCATAATAATTTCATAACAAATAATACCAATTGAATAAAAATCAGAAGTAAATTTTTGTTTATTTCTAAATAAAGTTTCTGGTGAAATATAACCTAAACTTCCACTAATATCACCTGAAGTATTATCAGAAATTAATCTACTTAAACTAAAATCATTTAAATGTATATAACCATCATCATCAAAAATTATATTTTCTGGTTTTATATCTCTATGAATTATATTATTTGAATGAATATATTCAAGAACTAAAATTATATTTTGAATAAGAAATTTTAATTGAGTTTCATTTATTTTTTTCTTATTTCTTAATATGTGATATCTTAAATCTCCTCCTTTTAATAATTCAAGTATATAATATAAATTGTCATTATCTTGGAATGAATATATTAAATTACACATAAATTTATGACGAAGTTTTGATAATAATTCTTTTTCAAATAATATATTTTGTAAAGAATTTTTGAATATTATTTTTACTTTTGACATTTCTTTTAAAGCAAATTCATTTTTTGTTTTTTTATATATTACTTTCCAAATTTTACCAAATGTGCCTTTTCCTATTACATATAAAAAATCAAAATGATTTCTATTAACTATATACTTTTTATTTACATTTATTCATTTTTTTTTTGAATAATTATTTTTATAATATTTACTTTTACAAGTTTTATATTGTGCTAATATAGTTTTTACTAAAGAATGTCCCATTTATAAAAACAATTTAAAAAAATTATGTTAAAAATAATTATGTATATATACATATTAAAAAACTTATTATTTAAAAGTTAATATATTAAATAAATAATTTTTGAAAGAAAAAAAAACATATTATTCAATAATTTGATCTTGAATTTTCTTTTCACTTTTATACAAAATTGGTTCTTCATTTCCACATTTATCATGACAATAATTAATTAAAGCATGTTGTGCAGCAGAAATTTTTTTTTCATCATTACAAGTAACATAAACTCTAATAATTTTTTCTTGAAATTTATGAGGTAATAAATGAGAAATTTCATATCCAGTTTTCTTTACAATATTTCTTTTATTATCATATAAAGAAACATTATTTAAAGGATCATTATCATCAATTCCAAAATTTAATTTTAATTTTACAATTCTAATATCATTTTTATTTAATGGAACTTCATCAGATGAAGTATAACTTAATAAAACATTTTCATTAAATTGATCATAATTATATTGTTTTTTAGAAGAACAATATTCACCAACAAAAAAATATAAATCTCTTTTTTGAATTCTTTCTACAATTTTTTTTGCATTATTTAATTTTATATTTTTACTTCTTAAAATATCATTATAAATATAATCATTTAATTTATAAAAATCATTTAAATTATTTATTCTATCATAGAATTTATAATATGAATCTGCTTCAATAAACATATCTTTAAACATTAATTCAACACCCATTGAAATTCTATGTAAATAAAATGTTTTTGACATTAAATAAAGTGATTTAAATAAATCAAATATTTGAAAAGCATCTTGATCTCTATAACAAATATCATCATTTATTACTAATGCATTATCCATTAAAATTTTATGTTCAAAAATTGTTGGAAAACCATATTTATAAATATCTCTTTTTAAATAATCAAAAATATTTGCATCAATCCCATTTTTTGTATTGTTTATTATTTGTTCATAAAAATGATTACTTTTTTCTTTTTTTAATAAAATTTTTCTACATATTTTTTCATCAAATTGTTCATTTTCATTATTTGTATTTGAATCAATATTTTCCTTATTTAAAATATCATCAAATATTTTTTCCGCCATTTCAAATCGATTAAATTCAAAATTATATTTATCTTTCAAAAAAGAAGAAACTGAATTTGTATAACAAGTATGTCCAATATTATGTAATAAAGCACAAATTGAGATTGAATTAATTAAAGATTGATTTATTTCTAATTCTTTTTGATTTTCTTTAAAATATTTTATAAATTTATTTCCTATAAAATAAGTACCAAAACTATGTTCTAAATGAGTATGATTTACACTTGGAAAAACATAAAGTGAAGTTGGTAATTGACGAATGTCTCTTAATCTTTGAAATTGAATTGTATCGATAAATTTAAAATAAAATAAATCAATATTTATCATTCCGTGTGCATAATCCATTACATTTTTGAATTTTTTCATTTTTTTAATTTGGACTTTTTTTAAATTTATATTAAAATAATTTTGAAATATTTTTTTTTAATTTTTTTCTTTTTTATTTAATGCAAATTAGTTCTTCTTCTTTTCAAAAAAGTTTTCTAAATGATCAATCTTTTTCAAATAAGAAATTTGATAGTGAAAAAATTTCAATGAATAATGAAAATGATAGTTTATTAATTAAATCAAGTGATTCTCAAAATTTTTATTCAGAACCAATTCAAATTGAATCAAGATTAAATAATTTTAATCATTTAAATCAAAATTTAAATTATTCAAGTAGACAAAATAAAACAAATTATTCAAGTTATCCACATTATAATAAAGAATATGAAAATAATAAAAAAGTTCTTGGAAGTATTTTAAATTCAAATGGAGAATTTAATATAAATAATCCATCTGAAAAAAAGAAAATAGAAAAAGAATATGAAATAATAAAAAAAGAGAATAAAATGAATAATTTAGATGATGATGAATTTAATGGAAATAATTATCAAAGTTATATAATATCATCATTAACAAATACAATAAAAGAATTAGAAGAAAATGATTCAAATTTTATAAATTTATCTTTAATAAATCAAGTAAATAAATTAATTGAATTATTTTCAAATAACAATATAAAAATTCGTTTAGGTTCAATTTTTATATTATATAATATACTAAAAAAATTTTGGGATAGTTTTGAAACAAAAGAAAAAAATATAATATTAGATAAAATTTTAGAAATATTAAAAGAAAAATATGAAAGACAAGAAGAATTATTTTTAACATCATGCTTTAATATTTGTTCATTATATGGTTCAAATGAAAAATTAATAATAAATATAAATTATTTATCAATGTTTATGACTGATTTTAATCATCCATTTTTACAAAGAGCGTGTTTTATTTGTTTAATGAATATTGGAAAAGAAGGATTAAAATTATTAATAAATTTAGCATCAAAAGATATGTATGATGAATATCAAAATTACATTTTAAATAATTTAATTCAAACTCCTCACATTCAAAAAATTGTAATTGTGAGAGCATTAATAAATGAATTAACTTCTCTTGATATTAATAGAAAATTAGAAGCATTATCTGCTTTAAATAGATTATTTGATTTAATTCAAGATGAATTTTTACTAAGAAAAATTTGTGATAAATTTAAAGAAGAAAGTTTAAGAAATTATAAAATTTACATTGCTTCTGTAATAAGAGGAAGTGGAAAAATTGGAGAAGATATTTTATTAAGAGAATTAGAAATTAATACTAATTTTAATACTAGAGAAGAAATATGTAAAGTTTTAGGTTATAGATTATTAAAAAATCCTAATTATTTAAATATATATTTAGATAGAGAAATTAGAATGAATAGTCAAAATCTTCCTGGAAAATTTTGTCAATATTATGGTAAAGTTTCTCCAGTTTTTGGAGTAAATGAAAATAATTTATTAATTCAAAATAATGAAAAAAATGATGATGATAGTAATAATAAAAATAATGATTTATGTGATTTAAGTTTTGATTATAATAATGATGAAAGTAATATTTATAATAATAATAATAATAGTAATTTTAATAATAGTAATATTAGTAATAATAAAATAAATGAAAATTCATTACATGTTAATAAACATGATTTTTTATGTAGTTTAATAAGAATGTTAGACTTTGATTATAATCATGAAAATCCTGAAATAGTAAAAAAAGGTAAAAAATTAAATTTATTAGACGAAATAAAAATCCCAGAAACAAAAAGTAACTTATTTCAAAATTATTATAATTTAATAAAACCATATCAACAAATAGAAAATCAAAAAGAAATAATACAAAATTTCCAATTTCAAATATCTCCAAAAAAAAATACTCAATATATCCCAATATCAAAAAATATAATAAACTCATTATGTAATCACTTACAAGATATAAGTTTAAAAGTAAGAATTCAAAGTGCATTATCATTAGGAAAAATATCATTACCAGAATCAATATCATCAATAAATTATTTAATAAAAGCATTAAATAATGAAAAAGATATAAATATGAAATCAATTTGTTTATGGAGTATAGGAAGAAGTTTAGAACCAAATAAAACAAATTTAATTCCTTTATTATTAAATTATGTAAATGATCCAATGTGGAAAATAAAAAGAAGTGCATTATATTCATTAAGTAAATTTGGTAATTTAGCATGTGAAAAATCTCTTCCAATTTTAATTAAAAATTTATTAGAAGTTCCTATTAATAAACAATTATTTGCAGAAGCAATTATTAGTATGGGAGAAAAAGGAGAAAAAGAATTATTATCTTTAATGAATATTGATGATGATAATTATAAATTAAAAGGTGCTATTGTTAAATCTTTTGCTTTTGTTAATATTAAATCTAAAAATATTGATTTTATTATTGAATGTTTATTTAATGCTTGTAAAAATTTTAATAATTTTGTTAGAAAAAATTCTTTATTTACTATTAAATATTTATCTAATAAATTTAATAATATTAATAAAGGATTTTCAAGTAGAAATATTATTTATTTAAATGAAAATAATTTAATTCCTTTTTATTATGAAAAATTAAATGATAAAGATAAAGAAATTCAAAAATTTTGTATTTCTTGTTTAAAAAATTTAAAAGCAAAAGGAGAATTAACTTTTATTGAAGGATTAATGAAAGATAAAAATTATATTGTAAGAGCAAATTGTGGAATTGGATTATGTGAATGTGGAGTTCATACTTTAAGAACATTAATTACTAAAGGAATGGTTGATCAAAATGAATTTGTTAGAAATACTATTGAAAAAAATATTTTAAAAAAGTTTAAATGTGAAAATGTTATTGAATATTTTTATAAAAATAATCAATTAGGTTCTTTAAAAGTTTGTTTAGAAGAATTTTTGGAAAAAAATAAAGATTTTGTTTCTCAGAATTTTATTAATTTTTGTGAAAAAATAATGAATGATGCAAATCAATATTTATATAATGAAGAAGATGAATTATAAAAAAAAGTAAATATATATATTATTTAAAATACTTTTTTTAATAAATTATTTTATTTAAAAATATATAAAAAATTTGATTAAAATTTTATATTGAAAATAAAATAAAAATAAACCAAAAAGACAAAAAAAAAATAAAAAAAAATGAAAATTTTCAAAGAAGATAATGAAGAAGATACAGATTATTATAAAAGAAAAAAACCAAATGCAATATCCTTAGAAAAATTTGAAAAAACAAAATCAGAAAATTACATAAATTCATCAAAAGATTATTCAAGTGATGCACCATATAAAAATATAAAAAATTACTTACATAATAATAATAAAATAATAATAAATTTACAACCTATTCCAACAGCAAGTGAATATAGTGAAGGAACAGAAACTCCAGTTAAACATAAAAAAATATGCATTTTTAAAATTGAAAATGGACATTTTAAAAAATTAGAAGATAATTATAAAGAAAAAGAAAAAAAATTAAAAGAATTAATTAATATTGAAGGAAAATATGATTTAAATATTACAAATTGTATTAAAATTAAATTTATTTTCCTTTCATATATTATATATGAAATTACAATATTTAATAAAGAAAATAATTCAATAAATAAAGTTTATAGAAGATACAGTGAATTTGAAAAATTAAGAGAAATATTAGTTAATAAATATCCTTGTATTTATACTCCTCCTTTGCCTGGAAAACTTTATTTTGGAAATACTGAAAATCATATAATTGAAGTAAGAAAAAAATTTCTTCAAATTTTCTTACACGAATTACAATATTTAGTTTATTATTTTTATGATTCACCTGAAATAAATGATTTTTTAAATTGTAATATTGTATATTTTTTTCCTCAATATGATTTAAATATTAAAAATTTATATAAATTAAATATTGATATATGTATTAATCATATGGAAGAATATTGTAAAATTTCTAGAAAAACTTTTATTAATCATATTCAAAATATTAAAGATAAAATTGTACTTAAATTAAGAGAAGATGATATGAATAATAAAGATAAACTTCCAGATTTAATTATTAAACAATATCCTAAAACTATTATTCAAAAAAATATTAGTAGAATTATTCAATTTAGTGAAAATTTAAAAAATCAAATTAATTTTATTGATAATGTTTATACTGTTTTAAAAGATATTAAAGAAAAGGAAAAAAATTTTATAGAAGTAGAAAATAATTTCTTTATAAATATGATTTCTTTTAAAAAAGATTATATTAATTGCTTATCATTTAAAGATGAAAATAATAAAGTTGAAATATGTGAAAATGAAGATAAAATAAAGAATAAATTATTAAAAAATCCAATTCAAAGACCAATCTATATTTTAATTAAAAATATTATGGATTGGTCTTATAGAGAAAAAACTATTATTCAAGCTTATTTAGATTCTTTTACTTCATTAAATTATTTTTTAGAAAAAGATACTCAAATAAAAAAAGAAATTAAAAATATTAAATTATCAAAATTTAAAAATAAGAAAAAAGAAGAATTAAATAAATTATTAAAATTAAATAAATTACTTACAGAAACTATTACTTTAAATACAATTTATTTACATGATGTTAGAATTGATAGATATAAATATTCTAGATTTCAACTTTATTATAATGCAATGAAATTTGCAATCGAAAAAAGAAAAGATTCCATTATAATTGATAACACTTTATTAAAAGAAATAATTCTACCTTAATATTTTTAATGTATAAGGTTATGTTTATAAATAAAAACTTTAATTTGTAATATATTAACTTATTATACTAAATATAAAATATAAATCTTTATTTAAAAAAAATTTAAAATTTATATTTTATATAAATGAAAATTAGAATAAAAAAAAATTATATAATTAAAATGAATTCTGAATAAATTTTAATAATAATAAAAAATATATAAAAATTAAAAATATTTACTAAATAAAAATCCTATTCTATATTACCATCAAATTCCTGATAACAACCCAAACAAATAAAACAATTTAAAATAAAAATTAAAACAAAAAAAAAATAATAATCAAAAAAAATATTTATTCAAAATAATTATGATTATCAATATTGAAACTATAATCAACATAAATTTGTGATAAAGAAGAAGTATCACTTAAATTACTATTTCCAGCATAATTATGTCCTTTATCATTATCATCAGTACTATCATTTCTAATACCATAAATAATTCCACTCATCGCATCATCATCAACATATTTTTTAGTATGAGTATTAATATTATGTTTATTTAAATTTTCAGCTTCATCAAGATAATAATCCATTCTCTCATCATCTTTTTCATCTTCAACATCATCTTCTTCTTTTTTTCCTATTCCTGGAATTAATCCTGATATAATATAATCTGGTTGATTTTCATCTATTTTTTCAGGCTCAAATTCAGGTTGTTTTATTAAATTATCTTCATAATTAAATTCTTCTTCTTTAAATTTATCTTTTTTATATTTTTCAGTATCATATTCTGGTTGCTTTAATTTTTTGTCTTCATATTCTACTTCTTCAGGTACGAATTTTTCTTTTTTTTTTTTGTATTTTTCAGTCTCATATTCTGGTTGCTTTAAATTTTTATCTTCAAATTCGACTTCTTGTGGAACGAATTTTTCCTTTTTTTCTTTTTTTTTTTTTTTCTTGTATTCTGGTTGTTTTAATTGTTTGTCTTCATATTCTACTTCTTGTGGAACGAATTTTTCCTTTTGTTTTTTGTATTTTTCTGTTTCATATTCTGGTTGTTTTAATTTTTTATCATCATATTCTACTTCTTGTGGAACGAATTTTTCCTTTTCTTCTTTTTCTGGTTCTTGTTCTGGTTCTTTTATTAATTTGTCTTCGTAATTAACTTCTTCTTCTTTAAATTTATCTTTTTCATATTTTTCAGTTTCATATTCTGGTTGTTTTAATAAATCTTCTTGATAACCTACTTCTTCACTTTCGAAATTTGGCTTTTGACCATAAATAATTCCACTTTCATTAAAGTCATTATCTTTATTTTTATCTAATAAAGTATTAATATTATGTTTATTTAAATTTTCATCTTCATCAAGATAATAATCTAATGGGTAATTATCTTCTTCATCATCAATAATATTTTTTTCTTTTACACCAGGAATAATACCAGAAATAATAAAATCTGGTTGATTAGGATCAATTTTATTCGTTTCTGCAACACCAGCTTCACCATTATCATCACCACTAAATTTATCTTCGATATAACCTACGCTTTGTGGTTCAAATTTCTCTTTTTTTTTCTCAGCAACACCACCTTGATCAATATTATCACCTTTGTTTTTACCATCATCATAACCAACACTTTGTGGTTCGAATTTTTCTTTTTTTTTCTCAGCAACACCACCTTGATCAACTTTATCTCCTGTATTTTTACCATCATCATATCCCACATTTTGTTGTACAAATTTCTCTTTTTTTTTCTTAGCAACACCACCTTGAACAACTTTATCTCCTGTATTTTTACCATCATCATAAACAACACTTTGTGGTTCAAATTTCTCTTTTTTTTTCTTTACAACACCACCTTGATCAACTTTATCTCCTGTATTTTTACCATCATCATAAACAATACTTTGTGGTTCAAATTTTTCTTTTTTTTTCTTTACAACACCACCTTGATCGATTTTATCTCCTGTATTTTTACCATCATCATAAACAACATTTTGTGGTTCAAATTCTTCTTTTTTTTGTTCTACAACGCCACCTTGATCATTATTATCACGCTGTTCAATTTCTTCAGTAAAGTTAATTTCTTGTTCTTCAAATTTTGGTTGTTTAGTTGGATAAGCATAAGTTTTAATATAATGTTTACGTAGAAAATCTTCTTTATCTAAATAATTATCAACTGGATATTCATCTTTTACAACTACATCATCACTTGATTTATCTTCTGGTTTAATACCTACAATTATTCCTGAATATGTTTCATCTGGTTCATTTTCACTTTCATTATCACTGTATTCATGAACGATATTTTTATTGAATAAAAATGTATAAAGTTTATGTTTTTTTCCAACAGTTGAATCCTGATCTTCATAATATTCAAATGAAACTCCTTCTTTATTTTTTTTTATACTATCTTCAGGAGCAATATCCTTATCCATAAAATCAGCCTTTTGTTCTTTATAATCTTCTTTCTTTACAGGTTGAGGTTCTTTTTGAATTTCAGTTCCTTTATTTCTCCCATCATCATAACCAACTTCTTCAGGTTTGAATGTTTGCTTTTGTTGTTTAACAGGACCACCAATATCAACAGGAGTACCTTTATCAGTATTTTCAACATATCCAACACCTATTTCTTCATAAGGTTGAAGTATTATATTATCAACATGATCAGTTTTTCCTTTTGTTCCATCATCTTCTTCCATTGGAATTCCTTGTATAATTCCAGATAATGTTTCATCAATATTTTCTTCTTCTACTTCACTAGGTTGTTTAGGTGTTGTAGGTTTTTTATTTGGTTTTGTTCTTTCAACTGCATTTTCATCAGCTGATGTTATTTTATGAGCTGTATCAACTTGTTCATAATCTGTATATTCTGCTTTATATGGATTAAATCCCTTCTTTTGCTCCTCTATAATATTAGGTTTTTGAGTATGTGGTATTATAGGCTCCTCTTCTGTTTTTTTTGGTTTTGTTGATTCTGTTGTAACTTTTTTCTCAGGATCAGGATTTATTGATTTTGTTATTTGTTGACTTGTTTCTATTTCCTTTGGTTTCTCAAGTTCACTTGGTTTGATAATTGTTTTAGATTTAAGAAGTTCTTCTGGTTTAGGTGAAATTTGTGGTTCATTCTCAATTTGTTGAATTGGAATATCATTTGATTTAATATCATTTGTTTGTTTATTAATTACATTTGGTTTAACAACAGTAGGTACTGGTTCAGGTTCAGGTTCTTTTTCTATGATAACAGGTTTATTTTGTTTAGTAGGTTCAATTTCTGGTTTTTTTTCTGTGTCTTGTTGAAATTGTTTATTCATTGCTTTAAAATTACTTTCAACAACTTCAGGTTTTTCACTTTCATCTGGTTTACTAATAATATTAACACTCTGAATTAACTCAATTGGTTTTTCCATTAATTTAGGTTTTCCATCATTATCTTCATTACCATCATTAATATCTTTTGGTTTATCTTCAATAACTTGTTTATTAATAACTTTCTTAACAGCTCTAAGAGGAATCTCTTCAGGTTCTTTAATTGTCTCATTATTTAAATCAAATTTCGCTTCAATGAATCTACCAGGTTTAATATCTTCATTCATTTTTCCTTTATCTTCATTTTGAGGAAGTAAATTAACATTAGGTTTCCCTGTTCCTTTATTACTATCACTAATAGGAGTCTTATCAACTTGACTAGGTTTAATTATATTTCCTTTAGTAGGTTTTTGAATATCTTTTAATTTATAAACATTATCAGGTTTTTCAACTTCTTCAGGTTTCTCACAAACTTCAGGTTTTTCATCTTCTTCATCCTTTTCAAATTCATTAGCATTATCAACTTCAACATCTTCAATATAAGGTTGAACAAAAGGTTCTTCATTTGTTTTTTTTTCTTCATCTACTTCTTCTTTTTTTTCTTTTTCTTCTTCATCTTCATCTTTTTCAATCTCATGTTTCTCATTAAAATTAGTTTCTGAAATATCAGGAATTTCAAAATCATCATCAAGTACTAAATCACTATCAAGTAATTGTAATTTTTTCTTCAAAGCACTAGGAATACGATATTCACCATAATTTATAATAGGACTACTTTTTTTCTGTTCTTCATTTCTAAAAACATAATCTCTCCCAACTTCCAATCGTCTTCCCATTGTTCTTGGTTTTTGTCTTAAAGGTTGATAATATTCAGGTGAATAAGGAACATATTCACTTCGATATTCACTTTCAGCATTTTTTCTAATTTCTCTTGTATTAAAAGTTGGTAAATTATTATTTCTGAAATTAGTAACTTCTCTATTATTAAAAGAAGGATTTTCAATTGAGAATTTATTATTTGAATTATAATTTTTTGGTTCACTAAAAGTTCTTTGTGAGTAATTATTTGATGAACGTGAATTAAATGAATTGTAATCATTTCGAGAAGGAAGAACGAAACGAGCACTATCACGAAGGATTGAACCATTTGAACGACCATAGGAATTTGAGCCACCTGAAAACCAATTTTGATTGTTGTTTGAATGCTGAATATTTAGTTTGTATTGATCTCCTAAGGAATGACGGTTGAAATGATATGGATTATTGTAGGATTGATCATATATATCTCCCATTTTTTTTATTATATTAAGAGGTTTTTTTATATTTTTTTTTTTTGGTTTTTTTTTTAATTTTTTTTTTATACTTTGTTTTGAAAGTTTTAATTTTTTTTTTTTTTTTTTTTTTTTTTTTTTTGTTTTTTTTTTTTTTTTTTTTTTTTAAAAAAAATTAATTTTTTTA
>JAEEGK010013497.1_pt1 | contig 18399 bp, 18 predicted proteins | sample 8958771 | NCBI WGS metagenome assembly JAEEGK01 (sample SAMN16246547, study PRJNA631951) | gut metagenome | biome: gut microbiome; feature: rumen; material: SC-attached | host: Bos | place: Iran: Karaj | collected 2018-10
CAGCTGATCAATTGCGAAGTTCAGCTTGCGGATATTCCATGGTTTGATTTTGCATTGTTCCATTTTTATTCTCCTTATATTTCATCATCGTGAAGCAAGCTGGAATTCCTTCAGCTTCAGTTCGTTGAGCATTGTTTCAAGGTTGCAGGGTTCACCGTCGTCACGCAATTCGTTCCCCGCTTTTCGCCATTTCGCGTCTTTTCCTTCGGCAGCATTCTTTCCGTATGCAACCTCGGCGAGGGTCCACTTGGCGATAATACTCTTCACGACCTTTTCGATATCCCTGTCGTGCCCTGTATGCATCAGGCCACAGTAACCGCCAAAGCTACGGTTCTTGACGTGGATTTCCTTCTTGCACTTGGGGCAAATCGCAGTCGCCATCGATCCTCCCGAAAGGGGCGAACCCGAGAACGAGCGGATGACCGCCGTGTCGCCGCACTTGCATTCCACCTTGAACTGTTCGTTGTCCCAGATTTCGAGGAGCGAGGAAAGCTTGAGGCCGATGCTGACGAGGGTGCCGGCGAAGTTAAAATGCCTTACAGCGGACAGGTGTCCCACATAAAGCCCGCCACCCTTGATTGCGTATTGTACATCGATATTCGCGTACCGCGGGGTTGCGATAATTTCGTTCCGGTGCCGCAGAATCAGGTCCAGATTATTGTAAAGCAACGCGCACTTGCGTTCAGAACGTCTTTTCTGGAGGGCGTTCAGTTCATCCTGTTCCCTGTTTTCCTGTTGCATCTCATCGCTCACGAGCTTGAGACCGGCCGCCTCCCGCTTACAAAAATCAACGAAACTTTCACGATTGTTGTCCGAATGTATTATCACCATAAAAACTCCTGTCAAAGGCATTGAGTTTGCGCAGCAAAGCCGCCTTGCCTGCTGCATTATATTATCGTCTATTTATGCATAAATGTAAATATACGCATAAGTCTAGAACATAATATACAAACCCCATGCGACAAATACTGTCTCGTTTTTGTCGTTTTCAGGTAATTTTTAGAGAATTTTTGGCCCTACCGGTCGGAATTTTCTTCCGGTGGCATTGCGAAATCCCTGTAAACGCCCTTCGATTCGTCCTCGTTGATGTCGCTGTATAACGAATATTCAGCGAAGCATTTTAGGAAAATTACCCGCGGTTTGCCATCCTGGGGTACGTAACCGTAATCCTTTTCCACGTAAAGTTCGGCCAGGTGCTCGTCCTCGCTCCAGTGTTTTCGTATGTAGCGCCGGTCCAGAATCCAGACAAAATCCATCAGCTGCACGGTGGCGCCAAGTTCACGCAAATCCTTTAGCTTCGGGCAGCCGGCATCCCTCTCGTTATGGCGGCTGAGCATTGCGGTGACAGCGATACGCTCGCGTGCATTGCGGGGAGCATCGCGGAACCCCTGTTCGGTGTACCGCAAGCGATGTACAAGCACGAAGTGAACATCCTCAAGGCCCTTTTCCCGAAGCTGCAAAAGCTGCTCGTCGAATTCGAGAAGAAATACGGCAACAGGGTGATTTAGATTCGGTTTCAAAATTGCAAAATTTAATTCACAAAATCTTGTGAATTATAATACAAATTGCGCTATAATTCACTAAATTTTATGAAATAATATTTGACTTTTTCGGGACTTTTTACTATATTCAATACAGGTACCGGGAGGGTTCATGGCTACATATTCCGCACAGACCGACAAATCCGCGCTTGCCCTGCTCGGCAGGCGCATGGCGGCATTCCGTATCCGCTGCAACTGGACGCAGGCCCAGCTCGCCGAACAGGCGGGCGTAAGCAAGGGCACTGTCGAACACATCGAGCGGGGCGATTCCGTGCAGGTGCTGAACCTCATCAAGGTCCTGCGGGTATGCGGCATGCTCGAAACGTTCCTCGCCATATTCCCCGACGACTCGCCGTCGCCCATGCAGATTCTGCGGATGGGCGAGGTCAAGGCACGCAAGCGCGTCCGCAACCCGCGCAGCGCAAATAACTCACTGGGCACAAACGCCCCGCGCGGTACCGGCGCGACAAACGCCAACGCGAATTCAGTCGCCGAAAATTCCGCGGATTATGTTGCAGGCGGCGCGACTTCCACCACGAAAGGCAAAACGTCTGCCGCAAAAACTAAACGCAAAACGCCCTGGGTCTGGGGCGAAGACAGATAGGGGCTCGCCATGATCGCGGTAGAGGTAAAACTCTGGGGCACGACCATCGGGGCGCTCTCCATGCTCGAGGGCGAATCAGTCGCGCGTTTCGAGTACGCACCCGAATTCATCGGTGCGGGCATCGAGCCTGCGCCCATCGCGATGCCCGTCTCCAACCGCATCTACACCTTCCCGCAACTTTCCGGAACATTCCACGGGCTGCCCGGGCTTTTCGCAGACAGCCTTCCCGACAAGTTCGGCAACAGGGTCATCGACGCGTGGCTCCTGCAACAGGGCCGCACGCCCGAAAGCTTCACTGCGCTTGAACGCCTGTGCTACACGGGGAACCGCGGCATGGGCGCGCTGGAGTTCCTGCCGTTGCAGGGGCCCGATTCCGCAGGCGACGATTCCCTGGACGTAGAAAACCTGCGAAAATTTGCCGCCGAGGTGCTGAACCAGCGCAAGCGCTTTTCAGTAAGGAACATCAAGGGCAGGCCACTCTCCAAGAAGAACGGCAAGGCCTTCGAGGAAATCCTGCGGGTGGGCACGTCGGCGGGCGGCGCGCGTGCAAAGATTCTCGTGGCATACGACGAGGCCACCGGCGAAATGCGTTCGGGGCAGGTCGCGACAGACCCGCGGTTCGGTTACTGGCTCCTGAAACTTGACGACGTACAAAATAACAGCGACAAGGAAGGCGCCGACCTGTTCGGGTACGGGGCCATTGAGTACACGTACTCGCAAATGGCTAAACTCGCGGGCATCGACATGACGGAATGCAGGCTTTACGAATGCGCGGGCCACAGGCATTTTATGACGCGCCGTTTCGACCGCCTCGCGGGCGGCAAGAAACTGCACTACCAGTCGCTCTGCGCACTTGCCCACTACGACTTCAACATGCCTGGCGCATACAGCTACGAGCAGGCGCTCGATATTGTCAGGCGGCTCGACCTCGGTTACGACGCTCTCGAAGAAATGTTCCGCAGGGCGGCATTCAACATCTGCGCACGCAACCAGGACGACCACGCGAAAAACATCGGCTTCCTGATGGACAAGCGCGGGGTGTGGAGCCTCGCGCCCGCATTCGACATGACGTACGCCTACAACCCGCAGGGCGCATGGACCGGCACGCACCAGATGACGTTCAACGGAAAGCGCGAAAAATTTACGCTGGACGATTTCCATGCGGTTGCGAAGTTCGCGGGACTAAGGCAGGGCCGCTACAGAAAGATTCTCGCCGAAGTCGAAGGCGCGGTAAAACGCTGGCCGAAACTCGCCAAGCGTAACGGCGTGCCCGCAAGCGTCATCCGTGCAATTGCGGGCGTTCACGAATTCATGCTTCGCTAAACAATCGCAGCAAATACCATTCCCTAGAACGGAAGTTCATCCGCAGAGTTCTTCTTCGCCTGCCTAAGCCCACGGCGGAGTGCCGCGGCATATTTTTTCTGGACAGGGAAAGACGGCGGGAGCACGTAAGTCGCATCGCAAAGACGAGTGCAAAATTCGGAGGGAGCGTTTTCGTCCAGGTTATAGGTGACCACGGTATAGGAGCAGTCGGCATTGTCAAAGCCTTGAACAATCCCAAGCTCAACATAATCATCATAGGCTATCTCGACGAAGTCGCCTTCCTTGAATTTAGCAGTCTTGTCGCTGCCCGTGCACCATAGCGAACCGTCATTCAGGTAACGCCGAATCGAAAGAGGCGCATACGTATCGACAAGGCAATCCCGCAGCATTTCCTTGATGACAAATCCATAGACGTCATCGCGCTTGCGACGAACAATTTTCTTGATGCACTTTTCGGCATCAAGCAATGTCTCGAAATACCCGACCTTCGTTTGCCAGGTGAGGGCGCATGGACCGGCACAGCGGCTCCATCTTTCTTTGTAGACCTGGTAAGCACGCCTTTCACAGGGCGCGAACTCGTAAACCTCTAGGATGAAAATACTCTTTGTCTGTTCTGCTTGTTTTTTCATGGTGACTCCTTCACGTTTTCCGTTCCCTTGATCCAGCGGGTACCCGGGCCGTAATTGACGATGTTTACGGCGAAGGGTGTCTGGTCCAGCAGTTGCTCGATCTGCTTGACCACATTCAGGATTTCGGGAATCTTCTCCGCGAAATTGTTCTTGTTCAGGGTGATTTCTATCATCTTGTGCTTTTTTGTCTTGATGCGCAGAATGTAGCGTTCCGGCGTGCCGCCGGTACCAAAATACTTGTACTCGCTTTCCAGGTTCCACTCGTAGCCGGACTGCGACATCATCTGCGGCACGATGGTCTCGATACTCTTTGATGCCATTTCCGCAAGCTTCTTCTGCTTTATCTCCTCGGTCCTTTTCTCTTCGATAATCGCCTCGGCCTGCTTCTCGTACTCCGGGTACTTCTCGAGAAAACCGCGCAGGTCTTCCAGCGAGGCGCTGATATCCACATCATGGATGTCTTCCGATATCATGTGTACGTAATCGCCCCTGGAAAGGCCAATCTTGCTCCGGAAAAAGATATGCCCTATTCCAGTCGCAAGATTAACGGAGAGCTTGATGCCCATTTTCGACCGCTCTCTCCACACCTTGGGGCTGAATTCTATTTCGACACACGAGTCCTTGAGGCGCCTGAGTATCTCGTTATGATAGTCCTTTATTTCATTCGCAAAGAGGGTCATCTTGTAGGCCACTATCTTGTAATCCCTGCAGTAGGGGTCCTTCCCGTCTTCGCGCGACCTGCCGAGCCCCAGGGTGAGCCCGCGCCAGAACTCAGCCATCAAAAAATGGCACGAGGTCTCTAGAAGTTTCTTTTTTTTCATCATTCACTCCTCGGAATAAAGGTGACGCGATTGCGCTTGATTTTGCGGATCCACGTAGAGTTCTCTGCATAGCACTGCCTGCTGCAAATGACCCACAGCACATCGATGGGGCGCTTGGTGTTGAATACCGGAGGCGGGGCGTAGCCGTCGGTAAAGTAGATGAGCCCATCGTATTCGGGGTGGTCGCAATAATAGTCGGCAGCGGGCTGGAAGCTCGTGCCGCCGCGGCCCATAATCTTCACGGTCTTGCGCGCCTTCTTGAGCGGCTCGATTTCGCCCTGAATTTGCGCGTCGAACTGCAATACGTCCAGTTTCTCGACTCCGTATTTGAAAAGGCGGTTGATGACCGAGAAGAAAAACTGCAGGCTCCTATCGGTAACGGACCCGCTCACGTCGACTGCGATAAGCAAGTTCGTCGAGAGTTCGTAGCGGCTACCCATCGCGTCGAAACCGGAACGGCGGTTGGGCCGCATGCGCGTGAGGCGGCGCCTGCTCGAGATGACCGAGGTCTTGAACAAACTAAGCATCTTGCGGTAGTCCATGTCGACTTTCAGGCTTGCCTTGATGAGGCCCTGCAACTTGCCCGCGACGGTGCCCCAGTTGTTGCTCGCGGTGGCGACTTCGATAAACTCGTTTATGCTGCAGCAGGCCTCCTCGTTGTCTTCCCAGAGTTCCGAGATTTGCGAGTCGCGATGTTCCTGCGAATTGCCGGCGCCGGAATTACCCGAAGCGCCCGAACCCTTGCCACCGGAGCCGCCGCCGTCCCGGCCAGAACTGCCGCGCGACTTGCCTTTCGAACCGCCTCCGTTTTGGCCTGAACTGCCGCGCGAGTCACTGGAAGCGTCGCAAGAATCTGCGCCGCTCCCGTCGCCCCCCTGACCGGGGCCACTATCCGTTTTCTGCGGCTTGCCGCCAGACTTTCCTGAATTCGGTGTCGCACTTTGCAGGAGCAGATTGTAGTATTCCTCGAAGCACAGCCCGCCGGGGAGCTTCACTTCCGTACCGCTCATCTGCTTCTTCACTTCGCGCGATACATCGTACACGTCCGCAATCGTTATATTGCTCGCCATGGTCAGCAGCGCCTTCGCGGCGAAAGAGGGCTGTCGCTGGTAGGGGTGCTTGAGCAATATGCGGAACATCTCGATTTTCATGTATTCCGCCAGCACGTCGTCTGCAATCTTGTCCAGGATTTTCGGGGCAAATTCAATCTTCATGTTGCCGGTTCTCATCGGCACTTCAATCGCACTGTTCTCCACGAATTCGTGACTGCAGTAAACCGCAAACAGCAGCGGCTCCGTCAGGAACCACCGCTCGCCAATTTTCTTTATTCTGTCCAAGGCGCTCATGCCGACCTTAAATTGACTGGACGAACTGCGTGATTTTCTTGTACAGTTCGGGGCACTTCATGATGACAAGCGTCATGGCGGCCGGGTACATCGAGGAGGTATACAGGTTCGCGAAATGCGCCTGCGCCTCGCGGAATTTTTCGCCCGAGAGGAACTCGAAATAGGCGGCAAAATTCATCGCCACCTTCGCCTCGTCCTTTGCGTCGTAGCCCTTCGTCTCGATGAAGCGGAATACGGACTCGTTCACGGAGGCAAGTTGCGGCGTAGTGCACTTCTTGATTGCCGACTTCTGCTTCGCGAAATCGCCGAGCAAAATTTCCTTTGCGCTGGGGAGCTTCTTCTGGTCTATCGTCGCGAAAAACTTCGATGCAGCAGGCATCCCGATGATGCCCGCAATGATCGTCTTCAGAAGCGGCGTAACCTCGTTCGACTGCAGTATATTCGACACGCGTTCCCACCCACGGCGGTCGGGCGACTTTTCAAGCCCCTGGTCCTCGCGGGTAAAGGCCGCACCGTCGAGCATATCCGGATTTTCCGCGATGAAGTCGATTACGCGGGAATCGAGCCCCGCCTTCGATGCCCATAGGAGCCATTCCTGTGCGGTGGGCTTGAATTCGTAAATGTTGAAGCGGCTCACGAGTGCCGGGTCCAAGTCCGTCAGCTGGTATTCCTCGCCATCGTTCACCGCGCTGATGACGCGCGAGCCCTCAGGCAACTTACGGCCCGCAAGCGTGCGGTTGAGCGTCAGGTCCATGATGGTCTGCAACACCTCGGGGCGCGCACGGTTCAGTTCGTCCAGGAAGAGGACCACGGGTTTGCCGTCGGTCGGAAACCAGTATGGCGGCATAAATATCGTCTTGCCGGTATTCTCGTCAAGCCGCGGGAGGCCAATCAAATCGCCCGGATCGCTCATCTGCCCCAGGAACAAAATCACCACGCGTTCACCGCGTGCCGTGAAGAACTTTTCCAGGATCTGCGACTTGCCGATCCCGTGCTTGCCCGTAAGCATTATGTTCTGCGATGCGGGCGTCGCAGCCAGCAAACTTTCCAGTTCCCGCGCATTTATACGTACTGCCATATTAACCTCTTACTTCTTCATCGAAATATCGACCGGGAACGGCAACGTCTCGAACAAAGTATCAATCCGCTCCATCGCTTCCGGCAACGCCGAAATCCTCTTCGCAAAGTTCCTGCGGTTCATCGTCATCTCAAAAAAATTTCCATCCCCCATCCCGATACGGAGCAAAAACTGACTTCCCTTTTCTGCTAGGTCCCACTTGTGCCCCGTCGGAGCCATGGCCTGCGAAACACAGGCCCTTACGGTATTCTTCGCCATCTCATCGAGCTTGATTTTCTTCTCGAACTCGAGCTTCTTCTGTTCAAGTTTCTCCCTGTATTGGGGGTACTTTTCGATAAATTCTTCCAGATTCCGCATGGTGCGCGCAAGGTCGCACCGGGTAGCAGTCTTGATATAGGGAATCAGCCACCCTCCTAGAGCAAAACGCACATAATAATTCGACGTCAAGACAAACTCGATAGACGAGCCTTCCGAATCGAACTCCGTCTTGATCCGTATTCCGCCAATCTTGTCGCCCTGCTGGTAGAATTCCCCCGAACCCTTGCCCGTCCTAAGGACAATACATTCGCATTCCGGATGCCGCTCCTTGAGATCGTTGTATGCGCCGAGAACCTCCCCCTCGGAAGGCTCGTACCCGTGCTCGGTCACCAGGATTCCGTCAACCAGCTTTTCCCAGTACTTGTGCGCGATCGGTCCAAAAGAATGCTTTCTGTCGTATTTTATACCCATAACGGCCTCACATACAATATAGAATCCGACTACGACAAATATTGTCACATTCAATAAAAAAACGGTCGTCACCCTTGAGCGACGACCGTCAATAAAAGATGTATGGCTTACGAGGCCTTCTTGCGGCTCTTCTTCGCAGGTTCCGCATCGGACTTGGAAACGCCCATGGGGCTGAGCCCAAGCTTTACCATCTCGGCGGTAATCACGAGCTTCTTCACGTCGGAACCGGGCATCGTGAACATCGCCTTCTGGAGAGTCCTTTCCATCACGGAGCGGAGCCCGCGGGCACCCGTCTTGCGCGTCATGGTCTCGTGCACGATTTCCTTGAGCGCGTCCTCGGAAAATTCGAGTTCGATTCCGTCCATGGCGAACAGGCTCTTGAACTGCTTCACGAGCGCATTCTTCGGCTGCGTCAAGATGTTGAGGAGCGCAGTCTCGTCGAGTTCTTCCAGCGCGACGGCAATCGGCAAACGGCCCACGATTTCGGGGATGAGGCCGAACTTGATGAGGTCATCGGGTTCGAGCTGCTTGAAGAGCTCGCTCAGCGTATTGTCCTTCTCGCTACGGATATCGGCGCCGAAACCCATGCCACCCTTGTTCACGCGCTGGGCGATAATCTTGTCGAGCGTCTCGAAGGCGCCACCGCAAATGAACAGGATGTTCTTCGTGTTCACCTGCACCAGGGCCTGTTCGGGGTGCTTGCGTCCGCCCTTCGGAGGCACGGCCGCGACGGTCCCTTCCAGGATCTTGAGGAGTCCCTGCTGCACGCCTTCGCCACTCACGTCGCGAGTGATGGAGGGGTTCGCCGTCTTCCTTGCGATCTTGTCGATTTCGTCGACGAAGATGATGCCGCGCTCGGCCTTCGCCACGTCGTAGTCGGCAGCCTGCAACAGGCGCACGATGATGTTTTCCACGTCCTCGCCCACGTAGCCCGCTTCAGTCAGCACGGTCGCATCGGCAATGGTAAAGGGAACATCCAAAAAACGCGCCATCGTCTGTGCCAGAAGCGTCTTGCCCGACCCGGTGGGGCCCACCAGGAGCAAGTTCGACTTCTCGACTTCCACGTCGTCCTTCGAGGCGTGGGTCTGCCTGTAGCGCAAGCGCTTGTAGTGGTTGTACACGGCCACGGAGAGAGCGACCTTCGCCTCGTCCTGCCCGATCACGAATTCGTCCAGGTGCGCCTTGATTTCGGTCGGGAGCGGCAGCGGCTTCTGCACGGCAGCCTCGGTGGCCGCCTTCTCCTGCATCGCGCGGGACTTGTCCTCCTCGATAATCCGGTAGCACATCGTCACGCAGTCGCTGCAGATATGCACGCCCGCACCCGTAATCATCTTCTCGACGCGCTCCGCGGGCTTGCCGCAGAAGCTGCACGTCACAGTCGGATGGTTTTTCCCGCTACGGTACATTAAATTCCCTCTTTACGCGGAACAAAGATTTCATCGATGACGCCGAAGTCCTTCGCCTCTTCGGGGCCCATGTAGAAATCGCGGTCGGTCTTCGCGCGGACTTCGTCGATAGACTTGCCCGTGTGCTTCGCCACGATCTCGGTAAGCGTATCCTTCGTGCGCACGATCTCCTTCGCCGTAATCTGGATATCGGTCGACTGGCCGGTCGCGGCGCCCGAGGGCTGGTGCAGCATGATGCGCGAATGCGGGAGCGCGTAGCGCTTGCCCTTCGTACCCGCGGCAAGGAGCACGGCGGCCATGGAGGCGCAGCTTCCGATGCAGATGGTAGCGATGTTCGGGCGAACGTGCTGCATGGTATCGTAAATGGCAAGCCCTGCCGACACGTAACCACCCGGGCTGTTGATGTACAGCGTGATATCCTTTTCCGGATTCTCGTACTCGAGGAATATCAGTTGGGCCATGACGTTGTTCGCCACTTCGTCGTTGATCGGCGTGCCCAGGAATATGATGCGTTCCTTGAGGAGACGGGAGTAGATATCGTAGGCGCGTTCACCGCGTCCGGTGGTCTCGATGACGGTAGGGATGATCATTCAGTTTACCTCTTACTTGGATTCTTCGGCAGCCGGGCGGATACCGACGATGAAGTCGGCAGCCATCTGGATGCGCAGCTCGTCACGGAGCTGGTTGATGCGTCCGGACTGGCGGAAATGGTTCTTCAGGTCGTCGAAGCCCACATGGTAGGCATCGGCCATCTTCTGCAGGCGTTCGTCCACCAGGGCCTGGCTCGCCTTGAGCTTTTCCTTGGTGGCGATGAAGTCGAGGATGCGGTGCTTCTTGATTTCGCGGATAGCCTCGGGGCCGAGCTCCTTGAGCTGTTCCTCGGTGGGTTCCACGGCATCCTTCTCGTCCTGCACGTTACGGTTCAGGCTCCACTTGATGAGGTCGCGCACGCGTGCGTTCGGCACTTCGAACGGGTTGGCCTCGATAATCTTGTCGATGGCCTCGTTCACGGCCTTCGTCTTGGCGGCGTCCTGCTTCTGGTTGGAGAGGCTCTCGGCGAGGTTGCCCTTCAGCTCTTCCACGTCCTTCACGCCCACCTTCTTGCAGAATTCCTCGTCGAAGGTCGGCGGCACGATCTCGCGCACGTCCGTGATCTCGACGTTGAACTGGGCCGTCTTGCCGCGGTAGCGTTCGTCCTTGTGGTCGTCCGGGTACTTGAAGTTGATTTCCTTCTTGTCGCCGGCCTTCACGCCCACGAGGCCCGCATCGAATCCCGGAGAGGCGGATTCGCCGAGGAGGCTACGGAATTCTTTGTTTTCGGGGAGTTCCTGCTTCTCGCCGTCGATAACGACCTCGATGTAGTTGCCCACAACGACGTCGCCGTTCTTCGCCTCGCGGTCCACGTGCTCGTCCTTGCTCCACATCTGGACAAGGCGGTCGAACTCGGCCTGGACTTCTTCTTCGTGCACGGCGGTAGCGGGGACGGTGATTCCCGTGTCGGCATAGCCCTTGATGTCGATTTCGGGGTCAATCTCGACTTCGACCGTCATCTTGATGCCGTTTTCCTTGTCTTCCTTGAACTCGGTCACCTTGAGCTGGCCAACCGGGATGATGTTCGCCTTCTTGAGTTCTTCGCCGATGACCTTGTCGACCGTCTCGTTCACGACTTCGTGACGGATGGAGTCACCGAACTGCTTCAGGATCATGGCCTTCGGCACCATGCCCTGGCGGAAGCCCTTGAGGGCGACCTGCTTCTTGTACTGGGCGAGCTTCTTCTCGAAAGGAGCGGCGAGGTCGGCTTCGGGGATGGTGACATCGAGGGTGCGCAGGGTGGCGCTTGTTTCTTTGATTTCAACGGGCATACAAAACTCCGATATGCTTGTTTGGTTTTTTAAAATTCTGCGAGGGGTGGGAGTCGAACCCACACACCGAAGTACCAGATCCTAAGTCTGGCGCGTCTGCCAATTCCGCCACTCTCGCGTTTCAGCACCCAAAGTTAGAAAAAAAAGCTCGCGCGCCGATGTCAGGACACGTCAATCACCCCGTAAAAACGGGACGGATATTTTTTCGGCACGAGCCCCAGGCGATTCGCGATGCGCACCGGGAGCAGCGAGAAGAATCCGAGGGGTCCCTTCATATTGCGCCGCAGCGATTCCATGGACATGTGCGGGAACAGGAAATCCCCCATCTCAAGGCGGTAGGGCCGGCCCAGCGAGTCGAGCATTTCCTTCATCTCCCGATACGAAAAATGCCACAGGTGGTCCGAAACGGCGATATGCGCATAGGACAGGCCCAACGCAAACAGGGTTTCAAAATCATCGGTGCACGGAAGCGTAAAGAGGACGCGCTTTCGGGCCGCGGCGACCGCCGACTGCAAAAATGCCTTCGGGTCGGGAACATGCTCCAGGACTTCGATCAGCATGACCGTATCCGCCACGCCTTCGCCAACGGATTCGCCTTCCTGCAAGAGACGTGTCGAAAGTCCGTTCGCCTCGGCAACCTTCAGGGATTCCGGGTTGATGTCGGCCACGACGGCATCGATACCCGCCTTGACCAGTTCCTGGGAATAGGCTCCGCGGCCACCGCCGATATCCAAAACAGACTTGCCGCGAACTTCGCGGAGCAAAAAATCCACAATCGGCTTGTGGGCTTCGCCGGGCCTTGCCGGCGGCCCAGGCACGAAAAAGGCGCTCTGTCCTTGCAATTTTCCCATGAGTCAAATATATAAAAAAAGCCTGCCGCAAGCCTACTCCGGCAGGGATTTCTTTTTTTATCTTTATCCTGTGCCTCTCGTTCTAAAAAGCATCAAGATTGGCGTGTTCATCGCATGTGCCAACTTCCTGATTCAAGGAATATCGTTCCTTGTCCAGAACTACATCGCACGGAACCTCGGGACCTCCGGCTACGGCTTTTTCGGCGTCCTGCAGACGGACTATTCCATCTTCTGCACCATCGCGGATTTCGGCATGAGCACGCTGGTACTCGCCTTCTTCGGCAGCAGGGCAACAAAAGGCCGCCTTTTCCAGAGCATATTCCAGCTCCGGGTCGCCTGCTCCGTCGCAGCCGCGCTCGCCATGGCCATCTTCGCCATTACGGTAAGGCGCGACCATCCCATCTTCTACGGCGAACTGATCCTGACGCTCGGGCTCATATTCCAGCACGCCTTCTTCGACTGGTACTTCATCTGCGGCAAGTTCTGGAAGAAGCTGTTCATTTCCAAGCTGCTCCATTCCATCTCGTATTCCCTCGTCATGGGAGTCACGCTCCTGTACTTCAAGGTGTCGCAAATCGAACTCGTCGCGCTTGCCATGGTGCTTGCAGCACTGCCCGCGTTCACCTTCGGCGTCACGCAGGCCCTGAGCAGAAAACTGCTCCGGGTGACAAGGCGGACATTCCTCTTCTTCAAGCTCATGTTCAAGGCGAGCGCCCCCTACGCGATTTCAAGCTTCGCCACGTGCGCCTACCTTCCCGTCGGCCTCTACGTTGCAGACAAATTCGCATCCGCCGAATTCCTGAGCTCGTACAATTTCGGCCACAAGATTCTAATCCTGTGTTCGGGAATCATGGTCCATTTCATCTCGTCGAACCTGGTCGCACAGCACATGTCCAATGACAAGTTCGTCCACGTCAAGGAAATCGCTATCTTCACGGCATTCGTCGCCGTCTGTTCTTCGCCCCTGTGGCTATTCCCCCGCCAGTTCCTGCAAATCCTGTTCTTCGCCGTCCACTGGACACCCGAATCGCTCGACTGCAGCGCATCGATTCTCAAGATCCTCTCGTTCTCGCTCCTATTCCAGGCCGCAAGACTCTCCATGATATCCACACTGCTCAAGAACAAGGCGACCTGGACATACGCCATCATCGTGAGTTCGGCCGGGGCCGTCAACGTCGTCGCCTGTACGCTTGCGGGGTCGTTCCTCGCCAACAGCTACATTCCGCTATTCGCGCTCACCGGCGACCTTGTCATCACCGTCATTCTCCTGTGCTACTACCTGCGCAGGGGCACACTTCGCTGGTAGCAACCCCTTCCCCCTGCTCAGCAGACACACCAGGGCAAAGAAGAATCCCCAGACCCAGTACATGCTCTGCTTGTATCCCGTAGTGAAGTTCCACAGGATAATCCACATCAAGAACATGCACATGAACAATATGGGCATGGGCGTCTTGGCCGTGGCCATGTAGCGGTAGTTCCACGAGAAGGCTATCCCGAAGAAGAAGGGCAAAAAGAAAAGTCCCACCAGGCCGAAATCCTTGTAGGCATCCCACAGGTAGGGAATCGTGTTCAGGTTCTTGACCTTGACCACGCTCTCGTTGAAGGGCGAATCCCAGCCGAAGCTTTCCTGCATGCCGTCACCAACCTGCAACAGGTGCGTCATGCCGTAAAAGGCATCGATACCGTAGGTCCATTCGTGTTCCATGGCTCCGGGCGGCTTGTTGAAGGCATAATCCAGGTTCCAGTAGTTGTTCGCCGTGTACATGTACGGAAGCAGGATAACCGTCTTGAGCATCCCCTGGTTCATCAGGTCATTCGTCGACGATTCGCCATACTGTCCCTTCAGCGATGCCACCGCCACGAAAAAGGCTAGGACAAAGGCGCCCGCGACAAGGATCAGCTTCCACGAAAAACGCCTATGCAAGAAATTGTAGAGCAAAAAGATAAATCCCACGCACAGCATGTTGATGCCGCGGCTCGGGAACGTCATGAAGCTCAGTACAATCGTAAAGACCACCATTCCCCTGGATGCATACCGGACCCACCGTACCGGATTTACCGACTTGAACGACGCGACACCGAAAAGCCCGACCACCATGGCCCCCGAAGTAAAGTAGTCCGCGTACTTGAGCACCGGGCTATCCTGCCCCGAAAGCCAGAACGAGGGATTGTCCGTCAGGAGCACGAGGTTTCCCGCGACAGAGACAACTCCCACGACACCGATAAAGAAATAGGCAAACGCGAGGAAGCTCACGCAGAAATGCGTTGGCCAGCTATACCCCCCGCTTAGCGACACCGTCTCGGGCATACGCGCCCCGCCCTTGGAATCCCACGCCATCTCCGCGAGGACCGACCCGCCGATAAAGGCCGCCATGCCGCCGCCCCACACGAGCCACGTAGTGTACTTGAAATCGGTCATGGCCGGCACGAGCTTGAGGTAGGCGATGCCGAGCATCACCATCTGCACCAAGAAGTACAGGACCGACGGACGGAAGTAGTCGCTCCGGAATACGGAAAGCAGCACCAGGACGACGGCGGCAAGCGAGAACATCACGCAGGATTCCGGACATGCCGCCAAGTTGATATCCATCTTTGGCCTGCCTAAAAAGTTACTTGCGCCAAAAACAGACTTTGCGCACGAAGAACGCCCATTCCGCGGAAGTGCCCGAGTTCTTCTCCTTCTCGGACCGCATGAACTCCAGGAAATTGCACAGGAGCGTCGCCAGCAGGAACGAGATGAACGAAGTGAACATCAGGATAATGCCGCGTCTCGGGAACACCTTCTTGTCGTTTTCCCAGGGCGGTTCGAGCACGTGCAGGTTCGTGAGCATCTTGGCCTCTTCAAGCCGCATCTGCTCGCTCTGCTGCCTCAACAGCTTGTACATGGCCTCCTGCACGCGGATTTCGCTTTCACGCCGCAGGTATTCGGCCCCGAGTTCGGGAGACTTCTGCAGGGAGACCATACCCACCTTCTCGTGCTTGCCGTTCAGCGTGCCGTTCAGCGCGGAATTGATTCCCCTGTAGCGCTTGGAAAGCTCCTCGTAGCGCTTGCTGTTGCCGCGGTCGGCCTTCTCGAAAGCCATCTCGATGGACACTTCCTCGCGTTTCGCCTGCAATGCGCTCAAGTACTTGATAGTCGATTCCAGCTGGATCTCGGGATCATAGTAGTTGTTTTCCACCTGGAACTTCACGAAATCCTTCATCAGCGAGTCCAGCGCACGTTCGCACGAATCCAGCCTGCCCTGGAAATAGATCCTGGACTGCCGGGCCTGGGACGTCTTGAAGGAGTTGAACGCGGAATCCGCCTTCGTGAGGATGAACGAGACCATCTTCGCCGCAAGCTTGTAGTCCTCGTCCTCGACCGAGATCGCGAACATGTCTTCCTTGTTCACCTCGATTCCGAACTTCTTGCGGAACTTCTTCAACAGGTCCGCGTGGAACTTGCCGTCGAACTCGTAATGTTCCGCGAGATTGAACTCCCGGATGACCTGGTCATGCAGCTCCCAGGAATTCAGGATCGTCCATACCGCATTGGCATCGTCGTCGCTCGACGAAATCCCAAGAAGCGAAGACATCCCCGACATGCCGCCAATCATGGAACTCAGCCCGCTCAGCGAGTTCTGCGACGGGGCGGGCGGGGTCACCACGGCCTGCGCGACATAGGTCGGCTTGATCACCCACATCACCAGGACAAATGCCACGAGCGTAGGCAGGAGTACGACAGTGGCGCACAACTTGAAATGCTTCAGGTCGCTGTTCAGCAAGCGAAGGCAAATCTCGACAAATCCTACCGATTCCTGTTTTTCCATACGAAACTACTTGTAATTGACGTAAATGATGAATGCGGACGACACCACCGTGAGGAGCGAGGCCAGGAAGAGGGTAAAATCCTTGAACGATTCGTAACGGCTCTTCGGCACCTCGATGTAGTCGCCCGGAATAATCGGATCCTCCGTGACGCTCACATTGATGGCTTCCGGGGACTTGCCGCGCCATACCTTCACCTGGTTCCAGGAACCCGAGACCGTATTCAGCCCGGCCGCCGCGATATAGTCGAGCGCATGCCATGAAGGATTGTATTCCACCTTCCCGATGCGGTTCACCGCGCCGCCCACATAGACGACCATCTCCTCCATGGTAAATTCCACTTCCGTATTCGGCGAGACGACCGTATTCTTCATTTCCGCAAGCGCAATCCAGCGCGGGGACTTGTCGAGTTCCTTCACGCAAACGGCCTTGTAGCCGAAATTGTGCAGGCGTCCACCGCCGGCAAGCTCGAAGTATTCCTGCAGGGTGCGGCCTTCCTTGTAGGTCACGCTAGTCCTGAAACCCGGGAATATCATGACGACATTCTCTCCCAGCGGCACGAATGGAACAAAGACCTGGTCGCCCTGCATCAGCATCACGTCGCTCGCAAAGTCACCCTTCGACGAGACATCGTTAAAGTTCACGTGTATGGTGTCCCCGTGGCGGATAATCATCACGTCCTCGAGATTCGCCCTCGAAACGGCGCCGCCCACCTGGCGCAAGAAATAGCTCAGGCGCGTCTGGGGTTCCACGAGGTGCTGGCCGACATTCACGATTGCGCCCATCGCGTTCACCTTGAACTTCTTGAGGGCCGCAAGCTGCACAAAACATTCCTCGCGCTTGTAGCGCTTCGCGGCAAGGTCCAGAATCAATTCGCGGGCCTCGGCCAGCGTCTTTCCTCCGACAACCACGGAACCGCATTCCTCGATAGCGACTGAACCGTCAGGGTAAACCTGCACCGACAGGTAGGAATCCTCCAGCATCAGGTCAAGGAAATCGCCAGGGCCAAGGATATAGCTGGAATCAACAGGAACTTCCGCATACGCCGGGTTCAGCGCGACAGCACTGCGCGAAGACGGTCCCTTGGAAGCGCTGCCCATGGAAGCCGAACCGGAAAAGAGGTCCATCTCGCCTGCTGAAAACGCAAACGAAATAGTCAAAAGTATAAGAGCAATAAGACGTTGCATGTTTCTATAAAATACAAAAATCGACGTCGGCAAAAAAGCAAAAACGAAAGAATTGGATTAAAACCTAAAAAAAACGGGGGCCGACAGACGTCGGGCCCCGTTCACATTCTTTCTGCAAAGCTTAGTTTGCGGACTTGCTTTCGCCTTTGACCATGCTCACGGCATCGGACTTGGCAGGTTCGGCAGCCTTCTTGGCCTTGGCAACGATCTCGTCTTCGACGAGGCCGATGAGGGCCATTTCGGCAGCGTCACCAGCGCGGTTCGGGCCGAGCTTGATGATGCGGGTATAGCCACCGTTGCGGCCGGCATAGCGCGGTCCGATGGTAGCGAACAGGTCCTGGAGGACCTTCGGGCTCGTGACGAAGCGTGCAGCTTCGCGACGTGCAGAAAGGTCACCCTTCTTTGCGTAGGTAATCATGCGGTCCACGTTGGAGCGGACAATCTTCGCCTTGTGAAGCGTCGTGCGCACGTAGCGGGCGGACTGCTCCGCTTCCATACCCTTCTCGATGATGGAGGTGGTAAGGGCGCGGAGGATGGCACGCTTGTGTTGGGCGTTAACACCCAGTTTCTTGTTTTTTACACCGTGTCTCATTGTTAATCCTTCAAGTAGTCATCGACGTCCATGCCAAAGGAAAGGCCCATGGAGGTCAACACCTCGTTAAGTTCCACCAAGGACTTCCGACCGAAGTTCTTGTATTTGAGCATATCGTTTTCCTTGTTGCGCACAAGTTCGCCAACGGTATGGATGTTGGCCATACGGAGGCAGTTGCTGGAACGAACAGAAAGTTCGAGTTCGTCCACGCGTGTGCGCAGGAGAGTCGCAATACGCTGACGTTCTTCGTCCATCTCCAGCTCTTCGGGGCTCTCGAGGTCGCCTTCGAAGTTGATGAAGATTTCCAGGTGATCGACGAGGAGCTTCGCAGCGTATGCGAGAGCGTCTTCGGGATCGATGGAACCGTCAGTCGTGATTTCCAGTTCAAGACGGTTGTAGTCCGTCTTCTGGCCAACGCGGGTATCGCTGATGTGCATTGCCACCTGCTGCACCGGGTTGAAGTTCGCGTCCGTGGCGATAACGCCGATCGGAGCGTCCTTGTCCTTCAATTCGTCGGCACGGACGAATCCGCGGCCGCAGGAGACCTTCACGTCCATGGAGAGCGAAGCGTTCCCGTTCAGGGTCGCGATATGGACGTCCGGGGTCAGGATGACCACGTTCGG
>JAEEGK010013499.1_pt1 | contig 18398 bp, 14 predicted proteins | sample 8958771 | NCBI WGS metagenome assembly JAEEGK01 (sample SAMN16246547, study PRJNA631951) | gut metagenome | biome: gut microbiome; feature: rumen; material: SC-attached | host: Bos | place: Iran: Karaj | collected 2018-10
GGCAGAAACTGAAAAATCTTTCAGCATGTACTTCACTTTTTCATACTGGTCGTAGGCGACAGAAAACAAAAACTCGCATTTGGCGACATACTCTTCCGCAAGGTTTTCCGAAAAAACTTTGTCCAGCACCATTTTCGCGCTGTCGCCGTAAGCTTTTACAAGTCCGCCCGTCCCCAAGAGAGTGCCGCCGAACCATCGTGTCACCGTAAGCAGGATATTCGTTATGCCCCGCCCCTTAAGCACATCGAGCACAGGCCGCCCGGCGGTTCCAGCAGGCTCGCCGTCATCGGACATACCCATAACTTCCGCGCCAAGCCCCGAAATAAAAGCATGAACAACGTGAGTCGCATCGGCATATTTTAGCTTCTGGCTTTTAAGGGCTTCGCGCGCATCAGCCTGGCTTTCAACCGGAATAACTTCGGCAAGGAACCGCGAGCCTTTTACAGTCAGTTCACATCCTGTTCTGTCGGTGAGGATATACATAGCGTCTCCGGGTCGGCGTGCTCATAATAGAACGCGTTTACAGAAAGCATTATCACGATAATCGAGAAATAGAACGCAACTTGGAACAAAAGCGACACGACCGTAAGCAGAAAATCTATATTTATAAAAAGCGTTCCGACATAACACACTACAGCCGCAAGAATCGGGTAAAACGAGCAGCGAATGCAGAACCAAATCAGCTTGAAGTTCTTTTTCTTAAGCAAAAGGCGGCTCTTTTTCATCGCCTGGCGCACCGTAATTTCCGGCTCATGGAACAGAATCGGGAACACGAACGCATACCGCACAAGAATCAGCACGAAAAGAATCAAATATGGCACAAGGAAGAACGGCAGATATTTTATAAACTCGTCGTACATGCACATTGCCATTTGGACGACAACCATTTCATCCCTGGAAAGGTTCGAAACAGTCGGATTCGCCGCAGCATCGCCTGTCGCATCTGCAGATGTGTTCGTCTGGTCAGCGTTAACATTCGCACCCGATTCAGCAACGAGCGTCAAACCGCCCTCTCCCAAAACAATTTTCGCATCTTCCGGGAATTTCGCAATTTCCTCAATTACGGAAGCCCGAATCTCATCTCCCTTATAATGCTGAATAATCTTAAGGCTCGGGAACGCAGTGGCGAACGCAAGCACAAGAGTCACACCGCATACGATAAGCGTCACGAGCAGCATACGCTTCCAATCACGGAAAGCCTGGAACAAATAACCGATAACTGCCCTTTCATCGCGGTAGAAGCGCCCCAGAAGCACGAAAAAGCCGTACATCAGGAAAACGGTGACAATCTCGGACAGTATCGATGAAGCAAGCATCATAACCGAAGAAAGGAGCGAACCGGTATCGAGCAGGAACACGAGCGAAACAGGAGCCGCTATCAGCGTTACCGCGATTGTCGAAAGGAACCGCAGCGCAACGATTGAAATAACCATTTTCGGAAGATTATTGCGAATCGTTCCGTTTATCTGTGCTTGAATCTCTTTTATCGGCCTCATTATTAAATACCTCCTGTTTTTGTAGCCCGCGCAAAACACGCTGGCGCTACTCCGCGCACTCTCGCAGCCCGCACCCACAACACCTTACAACAGTTCTGGTTGCTCCGGCTTTTTCTCCAGCAGCACCTTGTCCGCCTCTTTCGACGCGAGACGCACGCCCTGCGCCTTCAAGCCTTTCTCCTCGTAGTCGCCGGCATGATACTCCGCTTCAAGAACCTTAAGGCGCGGCTTTGGCTTGAACTTCACTATAAAACTGAACGCATCCCGCGTATCTATGTGGCATACCTCGCCGCCATCCGGCACGATGGAATAATCGCGGTTCAAAATGAACTGACCGACGCGGCACCGCTTTATCATCATATACTGCGTCTTCTTGTCCTTGAAGATGACCGTAAAAAGCACCTTGGAAAGACTTTCCTTGTCCGAAAATCCGCAGTACCACATGCCTTTGTCAACGAAAAGCTTCTCCGGCACGTCACAAACAGTGTAAACACCGGTTTTGCGCATAATAAGCACTCTGTCATAAGGCGAAACCTTGAAAAGCTCAGTTCCCGACGAAACAGCCGTTCCCAAATATCCGGTCTTTGAATCGTACCGGAGCGGCAGGTCGCGCTTAACAACTTCCTTAACATCAACAGCCTGGAACGATTTTACGAGCGTCTTTCGCTTCATAAATTCCTCGCCCAAAGCAGCCGTAGCCTTTTCCTGAATAGAGTCGAGCCATGCGACCGCATAGCCGATGATGTTCTTCAAAAGTTTCGCAATCTCTTTGAGCCGGGCATTAATTTCCTTTACCTCAGCCCTGTTTTTATTTATGTCGTAAAGAGATATACGTCTAATCGGAATTTTCAGAAGATGCTCAACATCCTCGTCAGTGACAGGGCGAAGAAGCTCCGCCGCAAACGGCACGAAACCGTCCTTAACAGCCTTGTTCACAGCTTCGGCAGTCTTCATCTCCTCAATCGACTTATAGATGCGCTCCTCAATAAAAATGCGCTCCAACGTGCGTAGATGAAGCTTGTCCAAAAGGTTCGCTTTCTCAAGGTTCAGCTCGTCGGTCAAAATGCCCTTAAGCTTTTCGCAGTGATACTTGATAATCTCCGTCGCAGTCATAACGACAGGCATGTTGTCCTTTATGACGAGCATGTTGCATGCGACAGTCTGCTCACATTTCGTGTAGGCATAAAGAGCGTCAACAACATCCTGCGCGTAAACGCCGCGCTGCAGCTTTATCTCAATCTCGACTTTTGCCGCCGTAAGGTCTGTAATCGACGAAAACTTAAGCTTTCCGGCTTTTGCGGCAGTCTCTATCGAATCGATAAGCGTCTCCGTCGTCGTGTCCGCAGGAAGCTCCGTAATGACGATGCGTTTTGGGTCGGACACATCAAGCTTGGCGCGGCTTATAATCTTGCCGGTACCGTCATTGTATTCAGACACATCGATAATTCCGCCCGTCGGGAAGTCCGGGTAAAGAGTGAAAGGCTCGCCGTTAAGGCACGCTTTTTCCGCCTCGATAACCTCACGAAGGTTGTATGGCGGAATCTTGGTGGACATACCGACCGCAATACCTTCCGCGCCAAGAAGAAGCGCAAGCGGCAGTTTCGCGCGGAATACGACAGGCTCCTTGTTTCGACCGTCGTAGCTCGGAACGTAACTCGTAATGCCAGGATTATAAAGAATGTCCTTTGCGAGCGGACGCAGGCGGCACTCAATGTATCGCGCAGCCGAGGCTTCCGCGCCCGTAAAAATATTACCGAAGCTACCCTGCTTCTCTATGAAAATCTCTTTGTTTGCAAGCACAACGAGCGCACCATAAATTGACGCGTCTCCATGTGGATGATACTTCATGCACTGACCGACGACGTTAGCAACTTTGTTGAAACGTCCGTCATCAATCTCGAAAAGTGTGTGCAGAACACGCCGCTGAACCGGCTTCAAGCCGTCCTCAAGCTCAGGAATCGCCCTGTCGCGGATAACGTAGCTGGCGTACTCCAAAAAGTTTTTGTCGAACAAGTTTTTTACAAAAGCCATGCGCCAATTCTATCATAAATAGGGGGAACTTGCAAAAGGTAGCGACCGTCCGGCACTGCTCACCGCCCAGCCACATGCGCAAGAACGGCGATTCGCTCATGTGCCATGCAACAAGAACTGATAAACGACTATAAAGAGGATATAAAAAAGTCCAGATTTCAAAAGTTGCGCATGGCGCAAAGTTCAAAGACTATTGGGGCTGCATCGAATGGCTTTCAGATGCGGGTATGATAAATATCTGCCATTGTCTTCACACTCCAAATTTGCCACTCAAAGGTAATTACGAAGACGATAAATATAAAATCTATTTCCGTGATACAGGTCTGTTGGTCGCTAACCTTGATGAAGAAACTCAGGATGATTTACGTTCTAATAAGAACATGAATATTTACAAAGGAGCTTTGTACGAAAACGTGATAGCCGAAGCTCTAAGCAAGCAGGGATATGAATTATTCTATTATAAAAGAGAAAACTCGACATTGAAGGAAGATTTTTTTGTACGCACAAAAAAATCTGTTGACAACTTGTTTTCACTATATGTATATTAAGTATCAGAAGGAGGTCTGAAATATGATTGGAAAACCAGATGTTTATATCCTCTCAGGGAAATCAGGAGAAAAAGCATATAATAAAATTTGCAATGCAAAACCTCTTTCGAAACCGCAGTACACAACTAACGAAAGGCAATCTTTCAACAATGCCTTTGGAAAACTCATTCCCGAAATTGTAACCAACTGGAATCACTCTTCTGGTTACGAATCGAAATGAGTTTTATTCCCACAATAATCAATTCAGAGTATTTCTCATACGAACGTCTTGTTGACAATAACAATGAATGTTGTTTACAACGCTTTGCTGCAATTCACGGCGAAACTGGAATTACAAACTATTTCCGCACACAGGCCATAAAAGATGAAGCTGATTTTTCAGTTAGAAATTATTTAGTAAAAATAAAAGATACTGATGTGCTTATAGGTTGTTTTACGTTGAAATGCGGTTCAATTCCTTATAACGAAAAAGCTGTTGAGCTAAAGTTTTCAAAAGAGACAAAGCTTATTCCCGGAATTGAGCTTGTAAACATAGCCCTAAATGATTATTCCCTTAAATTTATCCAAAGATTAAACATAAAAGTCGGACGTAATATTTTTTATGATATTGTTCAGCCCATAGTTAAGCACATTTCAGAAGAATCTGGTGTAAAAGTATTATATCTTTTTGCTATAAACAAAAACCTTGCAGAATACTATAAAACATGGGGATTCTATTCTGTAGAAGATGAATTGTTCAATAAGAATATCAACAAAACTTGGCAGAACGAATACAGCAAAGACTGTATATTTATGTACAAACCTGTTGCAGAAATTGAATAGCAACTTTTTTTATACCCCACGCCACACCACAACGCCGTCACGCACACCCGCTGTCGCAAAAGCCGCACATTGACACCGAACGTCTTATTCTTGCAGGGTCTTTTTCTCCAAAAAGCCAATGGCTTCTTCTGCCCAGCTATACTGGCTCATGAACTCGCCCGCGAAATTCTTGGCGGCGTGCGGGTCACCCGCAAGCAAATCGTAGTAGTCGCATTTTACGGCTTCTGGGTTTATACGGAAATTATTGTATTCCTTAACGAAAAAATTCTGAATCTCAAGCTCTGAAAGGCTTTTCTTTATATCTGCAACAAGATTACGCACGCTCGCGCCATAATGTTCAGAATCTGCATGCTCGCCATACAGGACAGTCACCATTTCCTGAGTTTTTACCGAGCTGCCGTTTTTGTAGATAAGATATGCCAAAAACTCCGAAGACTTCGACCTTGAAAACTTAATAATCTTATCATCGTATAAAAGCGTAAAATTCCCGAATGTCTTTGCCTCAAGACTTTTCTTCTGCTTTTTCATCAACGAGATGAACTGCTTTTCCTTACGCCGCCTATAAAGTGAGAGCACAATCATAGTTGTCGTAGCGACAAAAATATCAAGCACAGAAAGGATACCAAAGTTATTAAAAACTCCTGGAACCAGAATTATTGCTGTAACAATAACCTCAAGGCAATAATAAAGCGGATAAAACGAAAAAATAATCAGGCTTAAAAAGCCGGTCAAATAAAAAGCACAAATTCCATTATGCGTTGAATTAGGCGAATTAGAAAAATATACATTGAAAACACTCGTACTAAGGCACACAAAAAGAACTAAATACGCAGATATTGTTTTTCTTGCATATCCGCCGTTTTTGGCATAACGCGCATAAATAAAAGTGAAAATATTTATTGGAGTATAAATGCACAAATAGACAAGATAATTCTTATGATCCGCCAGATTTGAATGATTAAAAATAAATATCAGCAGGAAATTGACTAAATCCGAAAGAATTAAAATTGTACTTAACACAGTCGAAACAAGCCTGTTCGACTCACCCACGTTCTGCAAAGCTCTTGTCGGAAGGTGGTATTTTTCGACACATTTGTTCTTAAAATCTTCAAGCTTCATATTTTCTTATATATCCTGCATTTATTTAGCTTTAAGCGCCTTTTCCTTTAAAAATTCCACAGCTTCTTCTGCCCAGCTGAACTGGCTCATAAACTCGCCCGAGAACTTTTTTATCGCCTTTTTATCGCCGGCAAGAAAATCGTAGTAGTCGCACTTTATGAACTCCGGGTTTATGCGGAAACTGTTGTATTCCGCGATGAAAAAGTTGTTAATCTCAAAATCGGCGAACGTGTGCTTTATATCGGCGATAAGATTCCGCAGATTGCTGCCGTAACTAGGAGATTTAGCATATTCACCCCAAAGCGCAGCGATAAGCTCTTTTGTGTTTACAGAACTTCCATTTTTGTAGATAAGATACGCTAAAAGCTCGTTTGATTTAGACCTTGCAAACTTCACCACATTGCCGTCAAACATAAGCGAGAAATTCCCGAAGGTCTTCGCCACGAAAATGCTTTTCTGCCTTTTTAACATTCCTATATACTTTTTTTCCGTGCGCTGTTTATAAAACGAAAGCCAGCTCATAAGAACACCAAAAAGAATAACGTCCGCCAAACCCGACACACCGAAATTCGTATATATTCCCGGAGCCATTGCAGATGCCCCAATTATAATTCCTATAATGAATGGAATAGCCGAGAACGAAAACGCACATATCGACAGGCTTAATGTAAGACAATATGTAAGAACACCATTAAAAGGCTGCTTAAGAACATAAAAATTATAGATGCCGGCACATATACCCATGAAGAAAACCATATAGAACGGAATTGTTTTATATAGATAAGCCTTTTCTTGCTTTACGTTTTTAACAAGCACCGAGTGTATGAACATATAACAACTTACAATCGTAAATGTTCCAAAATACACAAACGAAACAATATGCCCACCGATATCGTTGTGGAACCGTATAAAAAGCGCAATTAAATCGCCTATACCAACAACAAAAAGCAAAGGGCTTGCAACAAGCAGATGCTTTCTGTTTGTTTCTGCTAAATCCTGTAAATCCAGGGGGTTAGATGAATACCGTTGGCGATATTTTGTAACCAGTTTTTTTAGCATATCTCCCTCTTTCAGCAGCACACGTTACTAATTATAGATACTTTCATTCTAGCACATTATCTCAAAAATATCAAATTGTGCGGGTTTGTTGCGCTTTTGTTGCGGTTTATAAAAAAAATGTGCTGATTTGTTGCGGGTTTTTTAAAAAATTTTGCTAGTTTGTTGCTAGTTTCACCCTCTTTTTTGTGCGGATTCTGTGCGGTTGGTTTTGTAAAATTAGAACATCAACAACGGAAATTGATGAATCCGGGCGGCAAGTCCCGCAATCGGATTAATATTGGAGGTTTTTATGAAGAAAATTTTGAAAAAGGTTAGAGTTCTTTCTATTGTACTCTTGTCTATTGCGCTTGCTGTAAGCGTTTTGGGGTGTCCAAGCGAAGGCGGACAACCATCAGGCGGCGGAACAAGAACAGCTACAACAAGACAGCAGCAGATCGATTACGCTACCGCAGGAAGCACAGTTACACTGAACACTTCTTTTTCAGATACATCAATCAGAATCAACAAAGCGTTGACAGTCAACGGAAACAACATTCCCGATCTTACAGTAATTGTAGATTCCAGCGTAAGAAACAATGTTACGCTCAGAAACTTCAATAACGCGACGATTACCGTAGCAAGCTCCTCACGCATGGCTCTTGCCAACCGTATGGCTCGAACAGCCAACGACACCGATGACGAGGATCTTGATGGTTTCAAAAAGGTTACAGACGGCGCTGTTCCGCTTTTTCTTGAAAACTGTACTATAGAAAAGATTGAAGCAGAGGCAGACCTTGCGCTTTATCTTGAAAACGGTGAGGGTAAAAAATCAGAGATTGACGAGATTAAGCTTAAGGACGGAGCCGAGGACTTTTCGTTCATAGAAATCGATGAAGCGGACAAACCGGAGACAGCTGGCGACGAAGCTACTCCGACTGATTCCAAATCTAAGGTAGAGAAACTGAGTATAGAAAGCGATGAAATTGAGAAAATTAATCTTATTGGCGGTGTTTTTGACGATGTTGATATTACAGATGATTTCGCTGGTGACCCTATAGATTTTAAGTACGACAAAGAGTTAGATGACCAGTTTGGAGATGATTTTGACATAAACGCATTCTTCAGCGACGACAGTATCGTAGAAAAAGACATTGGCATAGTGGAGAAGACTGCAGCAACTGGAAATGTGTATTCATTTACAATGCCAAAAGAAGATTTTGAAACAGCGAATGGATTCCTTACGATCGTATTTATGACACCGGCTCAAAAACAGTGGATGATTGACCATAACGGAGTAACTGATGAAGGTCCACGAAGCACAGAAGATTTTATAGAAGTTATCAGCTGCGCCTCATTGGCACATCCTATATATATGATGATGCCAGCCGGACCTTTCACAGTAGAAGATCCCAATACCACAGGACTGAAAACAATTTATGGTTCAGAATATGCTTATGTAGATTACGCACGTGCTATTTCCAGAGGTATTGTCGGCGGTTATGAACTGGAAGATGTTGTTATTCTTGATAAATACAGAAACTACAATAAAGAAGCAGTAATCGTCGATGTTGGTGGATCAAATGCAACAATCTATGTTAATACGGCAGCAGTCAGGAAAAATGATGTTATCCTCTGTAATGGAGAATACACTACAGACTTTGAACAAATAACTGAAATCGGTACAAAAGTTTCGGATATAAATCTTGACGGTTATATTCCTTATCTTACTTTTGATTTTGGATATACATGGCAAACCAATACAGATGGATCAACAAACCATGACGGTATACTTGAGCGCAAAGGCATGAGCAATAGCACTGATGAAGGCAGGGCAGCGGTAGAAACATACATGAACGGCCTTGGTACAAGATATTGTTCCATTCATAACATGGCGGCAATTTATGGTCAGACATTGAAGATGATGCGCGATATGGACGGAGAGCTGTATGTTATGACAGGTAATGCTACATACCCAGATGTAAGTGGAGTAACATACTCTTCAATCAATACACCGACTGACAAACCTAATCCATTCCTTTAATCATTATACTGGCTAACAAGCCTAATCCTTTTTTAGTCAGTTCAGTAATTAGTTTTTAATCCTTAATTTTCCGGCGGGGGCGAAAGCCCCTCATAAATATCGGAGAGAGCATTTAAAAAAGTTCAGCACGAAACGAAAAGAACTCCTTATCGTTTCCTATTTACTCCTTTTGCCCGGTGGTCAAGCAGCGGCCACCGGGTGTTTTTTTTACGGACACGCCCATAATCCCCCGAAAAATCTGCATTGCTACGATAAGTAGCGAAAAAAATCTCTTTTGTAATCTGCAATTTCTGTTAAAATGGTGTGTGGAGCCGTATGATTTGGTTATTCCTGATGGCAACTGGCGCACTCAGCCGGTCGTCAAAACGGAAAATCGACCCAACACGAGGTAAAGCACTTTATGAATTTTGCAGAAAAACTCAAGACACTTAGAAAAGAAAAAAACATCTCGCAGGAGCAGCTTGCGGAAAAACTCTACGTTAGCAGGCAGGCTATTACAAAGTGGGAAAACGGAAACGGCATCCCGGATATCGAGAACCTTATAGCGATATCTTCCCTTTTTAACGAGACGCTCGATTCGCTTTTGAGCGAGGAAAAAAGCCTGATTTCAAAGCGCGATTTTCTATATGAGAGCCGCACCGAATACGATTTGGACAGTCCCAAGAAAATCGATTTGAAGCTCGCGACCGCGCATGAGGTGATTATCGAGAAGACGAACGATGAGAAAATCCAGATTATAGCGGCTTCGAACAAGCTTTCGTACCTGGCGCAGCAAGTGAAGGTTAAGATTGAAGAAGACAAACGGCGCATGGATGTCGTGGTGAAGCATTCTACGGATTTGTCGGAAATTGCGTCGCTTGAAAACCTTTTTATCCTTGTGCGCATTCCGGTGAAATTTGTAGCGGACATGGAGATGAGCGCGGAGGTTGAGAACCTGAAAATCCGCGACATCACTTTTGACACGATTGAATTTGACGGCAAGGCGAAAAACGTTTTTGTGACGAACGCGTCCGGCCATGTTGAGCTTAACACGCGCTCGAACCTGAATGTAGAGGTGAACGGCGTAAAGGGAAAAATCGACTTTAACCATTTCCGCGCTGTTTCAAAAGTCACTTTTGCGGAGAACCAGAACTATTATCTTAAGAACGCAGGGCGCTTCACACATTTCGTCGATGCGAACTCAAAAATCATTTCGGGAAAGCGCGAGAAAGATGATCCGCAGGTAGAGACAGATTTGATTGTCGAGCTTAACGGCTGGAAGAGCGAAGTCCAGGTGATGTAGGGGGCGCGGAATGTACACATATAGACCAAAGAGATTTTACATAACCGTTTTCGCAACAACCTGGTTTTTCTGGGGATTCGCGATACTTTTCAACGACGGACTCACAAACGCGCTCGGAATGATACTCGGCGGTATTTGCCCCGCCACAGTCGCGATAATCACGGTTTTCACGTCGAAAAGCGACGCGCTCAAAAAAGACTTTAAGCGCAAAATCTTCAATTTCTGGAAACTCAAACCTCTCTGTATTTTTGCCGCAGTCCTGATTTTTTCGGCGATTGTTGCTTGCTCTATCTTGCTTTCGACGCTTTTTGGCGAATCACTCGACCAGTTTTCGTTTACAAAAGACTTTTCGTTCACCGGCGTTGGCGTCCTCTCAGCGTTTTCAACGATTTTTCTTGCCGCAGTGCTTGAGGAAGTCGGCTGGCGCGGCTACGGCGAGGACTCCATCGCGCAGTATTGCTCGTGGTTCAAAGAGTCCATCATCTTCGGATTCGTCTGGGCGCTCTGGCATCTGCCTCTTTTCTGGATTCCCGGAACGTACCACTTTGAAATCCGCGAGATGAACGTTCTTTACATGGTAAACTTCCTTGTTTCCGTTGTCCCGATGGGATTCATCACGACATGGGTTTACGTCAAGAACGGACGCAGTATGCTTTCGAGCATCATTTTCCACCTGTTCATAAACTTTATGCAGGAAAAAATTGCGATGACACAGACGACAAAGTGCGTAGAGACTTTGGTGGTCGTAGTTGCGGCAACAATCATCGTACTTGCAAACCGCGATATGTTCTTTGAGAAAAGGCACATCGGGCACATTCTGGAATAGCAGGCAGGTTCGGGTCGGAGAGAGACGTAGAGCGCAAGGGCGGATAGAGGGCGCGATTTCCGGTGTTCCGGGGTTTGCTAACGCGCATTCTCCTCACCAACTTGGCGGCTTCCAGCTGTCGCTCGCCAAGTTGGTTCCGGTGAACAGCCCTATCGGGCTGCCCCTACACCCCGGCGCGTTTTTTTTAGTATGCACTGGAGTTTTTGGAGTTTTAGATAAACTTCCACGATTTTTTTGTTAAAATCCACGGAAAAATCGCCTTTTTCATCTGCTAAAAAATAAAAAAAATGGATGGTACGTTCGTATAAGAATGATATAGGAAGCTCTGATACTGAATACAAAACGTCCAGAATGTGTTTTTCTGTATGCTTGCCTTGTATGAACGGCTTCCTATAAATTCTTTCAAAGGAAGAACGTTATGTTACAAAAAACTTATCGTCCATCGCCAACGGCTCTTCTGAATCCGTGCGCTGACCCTATCTTCAAAATCCTTTTCACGGATGCTTCCGACGAGGCTCATGAGGCACTCACCTGTTTCCTTTCCGATATTCTGGAGAAAACAGTCACCGATGTCGTCCTCCAGCCGAACGAGCTTTCGGGAGAGTCCGCCTCAGACAAGCAGAGCGAGTTCGACATCAACTGCAAGATAGACGGCAAAATTGCGAACATCGAAATGCAGGGCGAGAACAACAGAAGCGACTACGGAAAACGCGCCGAATATCATGCGGCTCACGTCCTGAATCACTATACCCAGAAAGGCATCGACTGGGACAAGATTCCGCAGGTGTTTCAGATTTCCGTGCTGAATTTCGTTTTTGACAAGGATGCCGAGAAATGCATAAATCATTATGTTCTGCGGAACAATGAGGGGCGGACTATATCTAACACGATCAATGTCATTTTCATGGAGCTCCCGAAGATAGCAAAGCTAGAAGATGACGTGTCAACGTTGACGAAAGCGCAGATGTGGGGTAAATTCTTCTTGTATGCATCAATCCCTGAAAAAGCGGATTATGTACATAAACTAAGGGAAACAAACGGAGGCATAAACATGGCATTCACAGTTTTGGAGAACGTCAGTCAGGACGAGCTGAACTGGTATCACGAGACACGCTACTGGATGCATGTCTCCGATGAGCTTACAATGAAGAACGCCGCCAGACGTGAGGGGCGCGCAGAAGGTATTGCCGAAGGCAAGCATGAAAAAGCTGTGGAAGATGCCATCACTCTTATAAAAAAATACAATGTGGCACCAGAAACAGCTGCTGCTGATATGGGTGTTTCTGTAGAAGATGTTTTACAATCTCTGAAATTGTATAATCAGAACAAGGACAGCAGGGAGTCATAATGGCATTCACTGTTTTGGAGAACGTCAGCCAGGACGAGCTGAACTGGTATCACGAGACACGCTACTGGATGCATGTCTCCGACGAGCTCACCATGAAGAACGCCGCCAGACGTGAGGGGCGTGCTGAAGGAATTGCCGAGGGCGAACATAAAGCAAAGCTTGAAACCGCGCGGAACTTTCTTGCAGAAGGAATATCCCCAGAAATAATTGCTAAATGCACCGGACTTCCACAGGAAGAAGTCCAGAAACTCGCAGATGAAATAGTCGCAGCAAAGGCTTAAGCCCTAATTTGTGAGGCACAGAGCGGGAACCATGCCCCAATCATCACCAGGCACATGATCGTAGTTGAGCCCACCACCTGGGAAGACATCATCAATAGCAGTGTTGTATGTTGGGTCAGGAGAGCGGAGCCACCAATAGGCACTACCATTGTCAAGCCTGATTCCATTTGCTATCGAGAAGTCTGTCACATTGCGGTTTCTATAGCTTTCTACCGAGAAGTAAGCAATAGCTTCCACCTTACTCAACAAGAAAATCTTGTCTTCCGTATTCGCACAAACGTAAGAATTGGCATCATCTCCTGTACTAGTTAGATTGTTGTATACCGTCGTTGTAGCAATGCAGTTTTGCTCACTGCTTGTAAAAGCTGTCTGCAAGAAGCCATTTCCATCGTAATCATCATTCGTACTTTCTGATGCATTGTAACTTAATCCGTTCAAGAACGCTCGTACCCTGCTTTCTTTGTAGTTGTTCGGGTAAACAGTAGCTCCGTTTATCGTGCGTTCACTTGTAGTGTCGTAATAAGCAAAGTTTATCAATACTCTCTCTGCAAAAAGCAGTTTTCGTAAGTTTCCGTTGTACTCTGAAGTAAGAACACGCCACTTTATAGGCTCCACCTTGAAATACTTATAACTTGTACCGCCCTGCGCCACAGATGTACCATTACTGTATGTATAGTTTTCTTCTTTAGCTTTTTCTGGCAGCTTGGCGTACCATTCACCATCAGTTCCCTTATAATAAGTGTACATTCCAACTGTTTTTGAATCACCTTCTTCAATCTCAACATCGGCAGCTTTTATGGTCTGCGGCCATTCGCCGAACAGAACATAAGTGCCAGAGGTGCCGGCGGTTCCGTCAGTTTCCGGAGGGAGCATCGTATATAAAATATAATTCCAAGTTGCGTTCTCAAAGTAATCGTTTCCAGTTTCGTTAATAGTTATCGTCCGCGAGTTTTTCTGGGTTTCACTTCCTATATAGTTAACCGTGGAAAGTCTGGTACAATTATAGAAAGCTTGCTCGCCAACAGATAGAGCGGCATCCGAATGGTTCAAAATAACAGTTTCAAGATTTCTACATTCATAAAACGCAGTTTCACCAATACTTGTAACACTAGCGGGGATTTCTATGCTTGTCAGGTAATAACAATTTCTGAATACAGAAACCCCAAGCGATTGGAGAGTATTCGGCAAACTGACAGATGCCAATGAAGTACAATATTCGAAAGCATAATTATCCAACATCGTCACAGAAGAAGGTATTTCTATACTTGTCAGGCTACTACAATACATGAATGCATCCATTCCGATTGATGTAACATTTCCTGTGATAATAATTGATGAAAGCTTACTTCCGCTGAATGCATACTTTTCTATAGCAGTAACACTTTCTGGTATCGTAAAATCGCCTGTTTTTTCAGCTGCAACAGCAACAATCTTATCTCTATTTTTTGTGTACAGTACGTTATCCTCTGAAACATAATTACTGTTTCCTTCTTCAACCGTCAATGAAGCCAAGGAATTACATTTTGAAAACACTCCATAACCTATGCTTGTAACAGATGCAGGAATCGTTACAGATGTAAACTTGCATTGAGCGAATGCAGTGGCACCAATACTAGTAACAGAACTCGGAATCTCAATTTCCGCAATGTCACAGCCAAGGAAAGCACTTCCACCAATCGTCTCTAGGTTCTGTGGTAACGTTATGGAACCTAACTTGCTGCATAGATAAAAAGACTGTCCGCCAATCGTTGTTACGCTATCAGGTAGCACGACACTTTCAAGATTAGAACAACCACTGAAAGCAGAACTACCAATAGAAGTAATGCCTTCAGGAAGAACGATGCTTTCAAGGTTGCTACAGCCTTTAATAGCTTCGGAAGGTATAGCATCTATTCCTGTGACACCGGATAAATCAAGGCTTACTTTAGTGGTTGAGCTGGTCGTTTTTAGTGTTGTCAAGGCTCCTTTTATCGACGATAATTCAGACGCAGTCATTTCACCGCTTACGACGACCGTTCCGCTTTCGTTCATCGCTTCTATAGCCGTTGCCGCATTCTCAGTTGTCGTAATTACACTATGTTTCAGTTTTCCATCAGAACCGATGGAGAAGCCCTCATTATTCATTTTGAACTTCTGGTATTCATCCGGGATTGTTGTGTTTGCGCCAGTATCGAGAGTGAGAACTTCCGCACCGTTGGTACAAGAATCAGACCGGAGGGATAATGCTATCGTCTGCGCCTTGCTCAGATGTGATTTAATAATCACAACCTTGCTTTCCGACAATAAGAAAATGTCGTTTCTACCAAAACCGGTAGCGAAAGAGCCGTTGGAATCTGTTGCACCTTCTGGAATATAGGCATTACCGCCAATCTTGATTGAGCCAGCAGTAGACCCCAGATGAATTGCACCGCCCACGCATTGTGTAATATCTTCCGTATCAATATAATTTCCGGAGATTTCACCACCGATTATCTCTATGGTTGAACCATTCCAAGAAACAATCGCTCCACCGTTTCCTGCCTGTCCACTGGCTGGCTTAACAAAGTTGTCGATTATTTTTCCACCGGTCATCGTAAGTGAAGTGTTATCCAGCCAAATCGCACCTGCACTCGCATAGTAATTCGTTATCTGGATTGAGCCTTTTGAAATTTCGCCGCCTTTAATCTCCATTGTCGAGCGTTCGGCATAAATATTTCCGCCTAAAGTCTTATCTCCATTATTGGAAACGGCGCTGTTTTCAGTAATTTTTCCACCGTTCATAATGAATACAGCTTTACAAAGCCTAAGGCCCATTCCACTAACAGCACCTACTGGGGATGATTCAGAGCCGCATGTGTGTCCGGAGATCTCACCGCCGTTCATCGTGAATGTCGGACGGTCGTTCACTGCGGTGTTATTATAATCACAGCCGAAATATACGCCCACTCCTCCGTAGGCAGCAGTATTAGTATTACAATCTGTTATGTGGTTATTTGATATTTTGGAACCATCGTTCATGACGAGCGTGTTATTCTTTCCAAAAACATATACTCCACCACCTTGGATTTTTGCCACATTTTCGGTAATAAACGCACCTCTGTCCAGCGTGATTGTCGCCCCGTCCATGAATACGTCAATTCCACCACCCTGCCCTCTGCCTTCATTGTTTGTCGTAGCGTTTCCACCGGTGATTTTGAGGTTCCTTATCGTAATCGGTACTGTCGTGGCGATTGTAAGAACAGAGTCATCGCCAATATTGTCACCATCCGCGTCACCGTCGAGTATGTCCGTCGTGTTGCCGGTAGTTCCGCACAAAGTTACAGAATGTGCCGCAAAATTAGGAGCGTCGTCTGTCGTTCCGAGCGTGAAATTTCCGCTCTGCGTTCCGGATATGCGTATCGTGTAGTCTTTAGTGTCGTCCGTTAAGCGTCTGAACGCCTCATCAAGCGTTTCTAGCGGCTCATACGACGTTCCTAGATTGGTATCCGAAGGGTCTTTATATTGGAACGAGTATTCCTCGTCATGTGGAGTTTCACCGACATAAATCTGCGTCAGAGCAAAGGATTTAACTAGACTTTCCGTTACAACAAAATTTCCTTCACTATCTATGGCGCTCAATCCGCCATTAGAAATCCACTTGTCTGTCTCCATGTTCGCAAAGACGTTTATCGACTGCGTAGTAGAATAGAGAATCAGCCCGTCTGACTTCTTAAAATCGATCGTAACGATATACGCACCGCACGGAACGCCTAGCTTATTGATAGTGTAACCACCATCAAATAGGGTATACGTCTCCGGGGAGGAAGAAAGTCCGCTTATAACGACGGTCTCCACAGGAACGCCGGAAGCGACCGACATAAGAAGATTTATTGTTCCATAGCCAGACAAAATAGGCGTAATCACTATGGAAACAGGGGTTGCAATGTCATCCGCCGTAAGCGCATGATCATATGTGTATGAGCCTCTGAGTACAGGCATAAAATCCGAGTCTTCGGTCTCTTTTGCCTGCATCTCAATTGTAATGGTCCAAACTTTGCCTAACGGAAGCGCTATTGTGAACGTGTGGTTTGTGCTGTCAACAGTGCCAGGATTTGCTTCGGAGCCATCTGAAGCTGTCGCCCAAACGACATAATCTGTTGCTGCAAAATTACTGGAAGGAAGAGCCATACGTCCAGCCCGCGAGTTTCCTCCCTGCGAATCGCCGACACAACCTGTAATCGTTACAGTCTTGCCGTCCGTCGAAGGAACTTTTATATCATCAAACAAATTACTGCAAGAGAAAAGCGCCGTCGCCAAAACACTAACGGCGAGCAGGCATATTAAAGAGATAAAAAACTTTTAAAGACAGTTCCCACATTTTTACGCATAGTATCACTATAGCACGGAAAAAAGGGGTTATCAACTTTGATTTAATACAATTTAAGCGCCGGGGTGGAGTGGTTGCCGCAGGCAAGGATTTTTGACCGCTAGCGGACAAAAAGACCAAGCGTCAGCGGGCCACGGAACACCGGGAAACTCGAACAAACCTCGCACCAGATTCCGGTGCACAAAAAAATTAGGCTTTTAGTCCTTCCACGGGAAGATAAAACTCTTGAACGTACGCGGACCGAGCGTCTCCCTGTCCTCCGCGATAAGCTCACCCCACGGAATGTGTTTGCGCGCTTCTTTTGGAGTAAGGTCAGTGTGCTGCTCAAGCCAGTCATACTTGTACAGACGAAGACGGAACGCATTGTTCTGGGCAAGCGCAATACCGGCAAGACCCGGAACAAGGAACGCCAAGAACACAGAAAGAGCCGCAAGAATCAGCGTGTAGAAAAACATGAACACAGAAAATCCGGCGTTATCAAAGAATATGATAAAACACTTTTTGAGCGTCTTGCGGAATCCGCCATGAAGCTGCGAACGGAGCGGCATGAACCACTGCAAAGCAAGCACGCAAAGGCAGAGCATCCAGAAAACAAGAGCCGCCAGGAAAATGCCAAAAAGGTTTCCGACCCGCAGATAAAAAGGAATCGCAATTACCGCAAGAACAACGAGCAGAGTTATCAAAAGCGAGAAAAGAATCGCATCTTTCCAAGAATTCTTAAGACCAGTGAAAACATCTTTATATGAGGATGACTTAAAATCAGCAATCTTCGCACAAACATCGCTGACAGAAAACAATATTGTTGAAATTAAAAAAATACCAGCTGCTAAAACAATGATGGAAAGCACCACAACCGCCCACTCAGGCAGAACTGCTATGCTCAGAATGGCCGCATTTCCGTAATACACACCGATTGCCACACCGACAATCAGCAGGTTGAATGCCATAAGCCAAAGAAGATTATCCCATCCGTCGCAAAAATTCTTTTTTATAAAAAACCAAACCATGCGTTGAATTTACTAATAATCAGCGCACAAGTCAACACGCGAGAAACGCAAAAAAAAGGGGGACGAATCCCCCTCGCCCGCACATGGTTGCGGGCTACCCTCTCTCCTAAGGGGGCAAAAAGCCTTCCGTTTCTGCCCCCTTAAAAACCCCGGCTACCACTTTGCAACTGCGTCAGAAACGCTCACTGTGTGATCGTACCAAACGCCTTTTTTG
>JAEEGK010013506.1_pt1 | contig 18392 bp, 17 predicted proteins | sample 8958771 | NCBI WGS metagenome assembly JAEEGK01 (sample SAMN16246547, study PRJNA631951) | gut metagenome | biome: gut microbiome; feature: rumen; material: SC-attached | host: Bos | place: Iran: Karaj | collected 2018-10
GCAAGGTCAAATCGGGAAATACGACTGTAACAATCCCATTTACATTTACTGAGTGACCTTTTGGAGTAGAAACGAACGAATTAGATTTTTAAATTTAAGTCGGCGATTTCATCGTCGGCTTTCTCTGTATATATTCATAGGGTATTAAAATCATGAAAGATCCTCGCATTACGCAACTTGCTGAAAACTTGATTAACAACGCCATAACGCTCAAGGCAGGCGAAAACATTTTAATAGAAACGACCGATACGCCGGACGAACTTTCGACCGAACTTATCAAAGCGGTAGCCAAAGCTGGCGGGAACGCTTTTGTTCACAATTTTAACAGCCGCGTCCGTCGCGAAATTATCCGCTCATCATCCGATGAACAAATGAAACTCTCTGCCGAACTTGCGATGGATGAAATGAAGAAAATGCAAGCGTACCTCTCCATCCGCGCCATGAACAACGCCATGGAAAACTGCGACATCGACGACAAGAAAATGCTCACGTACAGAACCATCATGCAGGACGTATTGAACTACCGCGTAAACAATACGCGCTGGTGCGTGCTCCGCTGGCCGAACCCGTCGATGGCGCAAGGCGCCAAGATGAGCACGGAAGCGTTCGAGGACTTTTATTTCAAGGCCTGCCTAGCCGATTATCCGAAAATGCAACGCGCCGCACAAGCCTTGGTGGACCTCATGAACAACACGGACAAAGTGCGTCTCGTGGCACAAGATACCGACATCACGTTCAGCATCAAGGGAATCCCAGCGGTACCGTGCTGCGGCAACATGAACATCCCGGACGGAGAAGTCTATACGGCACCGGTGCAGGGGAGTATCGAAGGCGTCATCCACTACAACACTCCGACGCTTTACGAAGGCAAACAGTTCAGCAACATCCGCCTCGTATTCAAGGAAGGTAAGATTGTCGAAGCGACTTGCGAAACCGGCGACAACAAGAGCCTGAACGCCATCTTCGATACGGACGAAGGCGCTCGCTACGTGGGGGAGTTTGCCATCGGCTTCAATCCCTTCGTGCTTTCGCCGATGTGCGACATCCTGTTCGACGAAAAAATCGCAGGCAGCATCCACTTTACGCCGGGCATGTGCTACGAAGACGCCCCGAACGGCAACAAATCCGCAATCCATTGGGATTTAGTGCTGATTATGCGCCCGGAATACGGCGGCGGAGAAATCTGGTTCGACGACAAGCTCATCCGCAAGGACGGACTTTTTGTGGTTGACGAGCTTAAATGCCTCAATCCTGAGAATCTAGGATAGCACATCATCAAAAACAACAAATTCCAAATTACGGGATGTTTCGTAACGAGGATTTAGAGGCTTGCCACCAAATCGTTCCAAACTCTAAGTCCTTTTAGCTGGTAAACTTAAATTTCAGATTTGAAATACGAAAAAAAAATTATATTCATATTACACGAAACAATAAATCGTTATAGGAAATCAAATAATGAATTTAAAAACGATGTTTGGCTTAGGCCTTATTAGTCTCGGTACCGTTTTCGCGCAGGAATACGTGGATGCTTCTGCTGATACCGGAACTTACTCTACGACAACAGCTCAATCCATGAGCGAACAAGAACTCCAGAAGCAGGAAGAACAGGCTGCAGCATCCAACGACCTCACTGCTCCAGTACCATTCGTTGCTCCGGACATTCCGAAGGAATCCAAACGCTCTTCGTTCAACAGCATTTTGCATGGCAAATCCTACAACATGAACAGCAACATGGCGGCAGCGAACAACATTACTCTCCTGCTCCGCTATCCGAACTTGTTTGCCAACCGCAAGTTCTTCTACATCGAACCCACCAATGAAATGGGCATCGTCTCTCTCGGTTCGTTCTTTACGGCATTCGACATTTCAAAAGCACCGCTTGACGACGGCCAACTCGGCAGACTTACTCTCGGTTATGCAGTACCGGGCTTCGGTTTCTATTTGAGAGCGGGTCTCGGTCGTAACAGGGTAAGCAACGACAACGCCGTCCAAAGCACGACTAACGGCGGTGACGACTGGGCTTTCGCCATCGCAAAGGGATTCATGGGCTACAACCTCGCCTTGGAAGGCGACTGGCTGACCAAGAAAAATCAGGTTCACTTGGACCCCGATGCCGGCAACGAAGTTGAACAACGCTACAACAGCCTTTCGCTCAATTTGAACCTAACGAACGCCCCTACAGCCAAGAACTTCACTTGGACTGCCGGTGTAGGTTTCCTCAATTACCTGAACGAAATCGAAGTCGAAGGGGAAGTCGATCCAGCTAGCGAACCAGATTCCTACTGGCAGATTGATCCGTACGTCCGTGGAGGCGTGTCTGTCCTTGAAAACGATAACGCCCGCGTCTTGATTGGCGTCGGCGGTATCTTCGTTTACAAGCACATGGATGATCCAAATGACGCTTTCAGCATCACGACAATTCTCCAGCCGAGCATGATGGGCGAAGTCTTCATTGGCGAAGAAAAGAACTTCATGTTCTACGGCGAAGCCGGCTACAACTGGGTCGTCTTCAGCTACAACAAGGACAACGAAACAGACGTTACCACCATGGTCGATCAAATGTTCCCCGTTGTCGCCTCTGTCGGTTTCCGTTACCAGTACAAGGATTTCCTCGCTGTTGAACTCGGCCTCGGCGACAAGCTCTTCACTGGTGCAGGCAACTTCTTCCAGGCTGACGGCACATTTATCGATTTCAGCGCCATGATACGCTTCTAATAGCCAATCACAAAACAGTTTGCAAAAAGCGCCTCCCAAATGGGAGGCGTTCTTGTTTTTGAAATGACTGGATGGATCCTTCACCCGTTCGGGTTCAGGATGACATACTCGGCAGTAGCCGAGGATGTCAATTACAGGCGTTCTGCAATCTGGACGGCGTTGAGAGCAGCACCCTTGCGGATCTGGTCGCCAACAATCCAAATGTTCATGCCGTTTTCGCAGGCGAGGTCCTTGCGGATACGGCCAACGTAAACGTCGTCGGTGCCCATGAGGTTGAGCGGCATCGGATAGACGTTGTTTGCCGGATCGTCGCAAAGCTGGAGACCTTCACCGTTCTTGATGGCGTTGCGGACTTCTTCAACAGAAAGAGCGCGTTCCGTTTCGAAGCTGATAGCTTCGGAATGGCAGCGGAGGGCAGAAACGCGGACGCAGGTAGCAGCGCAGCGAACATCGCTGTGCATGATCTTCTGCGTTTCGTTGAACATCTTCATTTCTTCCTTCGTGTAGCCGTTGTCAGTGAACACGTCGATGTGCGGAATGAGGTTGTAAGCGAGCTGGTGGGCGAACTTCTTCACAGTAACCGGCTTGCCTTCGACGATTTCCTGGTACTGTTGCTTGAGTTCGGCCATGCCAGTTGCACCGGCACCGCTTGCGCTCTGGTAAGAGGAAACGTGGATGGTCTTGATCTTGCTCAAGTCGTTGATCGGCTTGAGGGCGACAACCATCATGATGGTCGTGCAGTTCGGGTTAGCGATGATGCCCTTGTGGAGCTTGATGTCTTCCGGGTTCACTTCCGGGACAACGAGCGGAACGTTCGGGTCCATGCGGAAGAAGCTCGTGTTGTCAACGACGACAGCGCCGGCATCAACAGCAATCGGAGCGAATTCCTTGGAAACGCTTGCGCCTGCAGAAGAGAGCACGAGGTCAACGTTCTTGAAAGCGTCCTTGCAAGTCAGTTCAACCTTAAGCTTTTCGCCCTTGAATTCATATTCGCGGCCGACACTGCGTTCGGAGGCGAGGAGCTTCAAGTTCTGAAGCGGGAAGTTACGTTGTTCAAGGATCTTGAGGAGTTCCTGACCGACTGCGCCAGTGGCGCCCATGATCGCTACATTACGAATCATAGATTTAACCTTTGTTTCTTATTGTTGAGGTTGATTGTTCATTTCAAATTCTGTATAAGCTTATTAAACTGATCGATGTGATTCTTCGCATTCAACATCATCTTACGGGCTTGGTTATATTTCTGCGTCTGTTCGCCCGGATCTTCTTGAAGACAAGATGCGTACAATGTGTGGGCCGCAGTCCGGAGAGTTTCCGAAGCTTGGACCAGCTCCGCATGTGCATCGCGAGCCTGAAGCGGATGGAACAAACCAATCGCTTTGCGATTTACCGACGTAGCCTTGTTATTGATGGCAAGCGCCTGCTGGCTTATGTTTTCCCGTTTCATTTCGCTAATGTTCGGTTCCATCGGTTGGAAGGTTTCGATGGCACGAACAATGTCAAGCATCTTTCCAGTAAGCATCTCAGCTTTTTCGGCATAACTATCAAGCCGACCCATCACTTCTGGAGTATAGTCATCATCGTCATCGGAATCCGATTCATCGTCTTCGCGTTTGCCCGTAGAAGCGTTCGCTCCCGACTCCACTTTATCATTGCCGGCCTTGCCGAACGACGAAATATAGTCCTCGTATTTCTTGTTTGCCGAAATGAGTTCGGCAGGGGAGTACGAAGACGTGAGAACCAACGTCGGATGTTCAAAGCACGCAGTTCCAATAAAGCCTGTCAGCATGCACATGGAAAAAAGGAGGAACGAAATTCGGGTAGACCATTCCTCGCTTTGAACTAGGCAAAGAAGACCGAACAGGAATAGCAAAAAGAACGAAAGCAAAATACCACCTTCGACATTCTGTACAATGATGGTATTTTTGACGAAGTAGAACAAACAGTCTATCACAACAGTCAGTGTAGAAAGTATCGCTCCTACAATCTTCGTATTACGCCCAGGAGTCGCCGCCGTCGTGAATAACGTTACAAACGAAATTCCTAACGGCAACGCATAGATGAGTGTTATTTCTGCAATTCCCTGATTCATTTATAAAATCATAAATTAGAACGGAAGATCGACATCTTCTTCGGCCATGCCGGCATCGTAGGACGGAGCACTATTCTGCTGCATACCGTTAAAGCTATTCGCCTGGTAACCGCTAGTCTGGCTAAAGCCACCGGCAGCCGGAGCACCACCCTGACCACGCGGAGTGAGGAGCTGGAACGTATCCATGTTGACGTCCGTGCTGTAGCGTTTTTGGCCGTTTTGGTCGGTCCAGCTACGGTTTGTCAAAGTTCCTTCAACATAAAGGCTCATACCCTTGCGAATTCCAAGCTGTTCGACGATATCGGCAATTTTTCCCCAGCCAACAATATTGTGCCAGTCAGTCTGTTCTTTCTGTTCTCCATTATTGTCGCGATAACGACGAGATGTAGCAAGCGAAAAAGTGACTCGTTTGCGACCACCATTGGGATTGACGCGAACTTCCGGATCCTTGCCGATATTACCGATAAGCATAACCTTATTCAAATAAGCCATATTACTATCCTATTTTTTTTGAATTTTCGGGAACAAAAATACAAAAGATTTTTGACAGTTTAGTGTCAAAAAATTAAAAAAAGCCTCTTTTTTGTTAAAAAGGGAGTTCGACCTTAATCATAGATTGTTTTTTAATCAATTTAAACAAAAACCATACGGTTTGAGCCGTATGGTCGTTGCTATAAAGAGAATTATAAAGAGAAACCGACACAATTAGTATTCAAAATTGACACGGTAACGTTTGTGGCCATTCGGAGAGACCTTTGCTCCCTTGGCGTTCACCAGGCTACGGCGATCCTTGGCGACAGTCGGAGTCGTGCGGAATGCGCGAATGGCATCCGATTCACTGGAAGAACTTGGCGGAGTCACCGTGCTGCTCGAAGATGCGGGAATACTGGAGGAACTTGCCGCGACACTGCTCGAAGAAGCTACGCTGCTGCTGGACGGAGCCTGCGCGCTGCTCGAAGAAGCGGGAGTTTGTTCGTCATCCTTGGGAACCTGGCCGTTGAAGCTTTCCTGACCTTTGCGGGTGAGGGCGAGAATCAACATGCCGTCCTTGGAGTAAATATTCTTGTCAGTGAGATCGACGCGGTTGCCGTCAAATGTCCAGTCGCCCTTGCCCCAGCGAGAACCATCGAACGAATCGAAATTGTCCGTCCAATCGAGCGTAAAGTCACTGCCGCCTTCGCCCTTGCCCGGGGTGTATTTATAAACCTTGACCCAGTTGATGAACTGGAAAAGCGGAAGCTTGGATTGGTCAAATTGGCCGACCCAACCCGGATCTTCCGAAGACCAGAGATTGAAACGGAGCCCCTGTGTACCAGTCAAGGAAGAAACCTGGCCGCCTTCTGTCTTGCGGACTTCCTTGCCATCGACAGTCCAACGGACATAATTCGGAGTCCATTCGAGACCGTATGTATGGAAAGCCTGATCGGTAGCCGGACTGACCTGGTGATGTTGTTCACTAGTCTTCTGTGCGCCAGCCTTGCCGGTAATGATGTTGGACTGGAAACTTCCAGGATTCTTGCCGAGAACTTCGATATCCACTTCTACCCAGGGCCTTCCATCGGCGATTTCGGAACCGTTCTGGTAGAGGAACATGGAACTCACCGTCCCTGATGCTGCAGCCATCTTCATACGGGCTTCAAATTTGCCATACTGGACTTCTTGCAGGGTATAGAGTTCTGCTCCGCTAAAATCTTTTGCGCTGACATTAGTGGTGAGTGCGGCCACGGTCGCAGCTACAGCGAGAGCACCCTTGACAGCAGTTTTCTTGATATTCATTTATCCTCCAGGATATTATCTTGATAAGTATCCCACGTACCGTTTATAATATAGGTTCGTAAGGCTTGCTCGTAAACGACGCTAAATGAACTTAAGAATCAAACTGTATCAACCGTCACACAAATCAGTCATGCTATTGGCTCAGCCCAAAGCGAATAGCATGTTCGCCCTGCACTCGCAGTACATAAACGCCATTTTTAAGGGAGCTTAAATCCACGGATTCACCTGCAGAAACTTTACCAGACATCGCTGAACGACCGCGAAGGTCAACGACATTAAACTTTAGGCCAGTTCCGCGAGAAACAGTAAAGCTCCTGTTGCCACGCATCATCTGGACTCCAGAGGAGCGAGCCAACGCAGCGCGTTTTCCAATAGAAGAAACATCATCCGAAGTGGCGAGTTTGTAAAGGAAATCAAAGACTTTTGTGCGTACCGGCTTTTCGTATTCCGGTTCATCGTAGAATTCGTGGTAAGCTTTATCGACGAAATAAGTTTCATGTTCAATATTTTTCGCCTTCAAGACAGAATCGATGACAAAACTACCGTAAAGGGTAGGGGTCCCGATATCCAGTTTCAGCAAAGACGCCATCAACGCCATACTGTTTGGAAGCATGTTTAGAACCATGGAACTTGCATTAGCGAGTGGACGACCCGTCTTGAAGAGAACTGTTTCGTCATCAGTTCCGTGTACGAGAAAAATCGGAGTCTTGTTCTCGCCAATAATGTTCGGATTGTGGACAGCGCCCCACAAGGCAACGACTCCGTTCGCATGAGAATCTACGCCCTGTTCACCGTAAACATTCAAACTACCGAGATCCGGAGCGCCGTTTTTCTGGATGTAAGTGGGGAAGTCGCTTTCCTTTGTGGAATAAACGTTTTCAAGAGAAAGGATGGCACCCGCGCTATTCCCGACAAGGTAAATCCGGTTCGGGTCAACACCCAAATTGTCGGCGTTCTTACGAATGTAGCGAACGGCGGCATTGATGTCCTGGACACCGCGATAGACAGAACGCGCAAAATCGACGCTGTCAATGCTGTAAGTCAAGCCACTCCCTTCAAGCGTCACGCCCATGCGGTATTCAATGGATGCAGCCACGAAACCGCGTGCGGCAAGGGAATCGCAATAAGTAACCGTCTGCTGGTCCGTATCGTCCTTCGCTCCGGCGACCATGGCACCGCCATGACTCACAATAACGGCGGCACGCTTCTTTTCGGAATCACCCTTCGGCGTATAGATGTCCATCAGCAACGGCTTAAGCTCTACATCCTTTTCGTTGGTGTAAAAATAGACGTATTGACCGACTTCTTCAACAAGAGTTTCGGACAGCGAATGCAGAGAACTCAAGTGGGGGACGTCCTTGGCATAGGAAACGTCCTTAGCCTTCTCGACGGCAAAAAGACGGTCCTTGTAACGGACTCCATCTGCATAAGACATCACCGAAAAAACGGCAACAGCGGTAAAAACAGCAAGAAACATGCTACCCTCTAATCATTGTTACTAAAGTAAATATAAATAACTTTGCTTCACTATACAGACATAAAATCTTTTTCTCGATATGTGTTTTAAAATATAAATAGGGGAGTTTCTTTGCAAAAAACTACTTTTGTAATCCGAAATTTACAAAAAGGAAAAATTTAGTTTGTGTTCAGTTTGTATATTTAGATAAAAAGTTGATGAGGTTGAAAATGAGACGCTTTATAGCCTTCCCGTTATCCATTGCCGCAATTCTTGCCGCATGCGATTCAAGCAGCACTTCTCCAGATTCGTATATCAAGGGCGACCAAATTTACGAGCGCCATCTAGACCGCAGTATGGCAAACATGAAATGCTTCGTCTATGCAACAGACTATAGCGTTTCGTTAGACCTTAACATATCCATGCTCAGCGACGAAAGCTATATGAACATGCAGCTTGAAATAAACGCCAACAAGCCAACGACATACCGCGGAAAATCAGAAGTTGCAGGGCTTTTATTAAATCAAAAAGATAAAATGTGCAATACCATGAAAGATTTGGCTGAAAATATGGACAACGGAACATATAATTGTTCAGGTGAGACAGCCACGTTCTCGGCGACTCTTCCAGATGTCGATGAATCGCAAAAGTCCATTTTGGTTTCCCGCTTAAAGGAAACAATGAAAAGCCAATGCGATACTTGGTACGATGAGACCGCCGCAAAATTTGATGAAACCGAACAAGAAATAGCGAATCAAAACGGCAATCAAGGCAATTCCAACAGTACATCTAGTGAAAAAGCCCAGTCCTGCAACGTCATTGCCAACGGAAATACTCTACAAGTCAGTGTTATATATCCGAACAAAACCGCAACCACAACATTGACAAAAAACAATAACGATTACACGATAATAGAAACATACACGGGTATAGAAGAATCAACCTTGGCAAGAGTATGCGAAACCTACAAAAAATATAGCGATGTAAAGAACGTCGTCTGCTCGGGTTCGACGATCAGCTATCAATCCAATTTATCGGCTGATGAAACATATGAAATTGAAGACTACGTCGCGTTCTATCAGCAAGAAATATGTCCGGCAATGCAAAACGGGACTAAGACACTCGAAGACATGTGGTTTGATGATTAAAAATTTGATGAATATGGAAGCCGGGCGAAAGTCCGGCATTTTTTATTGAAAAAACCAAATCTTAGTTTACATAATCCGCATTATCGGCAATAAAGATTTAGAAAAGAAGGTGAGCACATCCTTACTAGTCAATCACAATTGTCATGCCCGCCACCGAGCGGGCATCTCCATTTCGAACATGATTGTTTCAGATTAAAACATTTTTTGAAGTTTTTTATTGGCATGGTATTTGCTATCTTTGGGTCGAAATTGTAAAACAGATGTCCGTACGGACAATTTTTAAAGGAATATTGATAAATCATGGCTGAAGAAAAGAATCCGGAACAGAATGTTGAACCGAATGATGCTGAACGTGCTCAATTTGAACAGGATGTGCTGAATGCCGCCCAGGACGCAATGAACCTCGAAGCCGAAGCTTCTCAAGAATCTGCTGACGCCTCTCAGGATTCCGCCGAAAAAACGGCTGACGCCGAAGCGCCCAAAGCCGAAGAAAAAGCCGCTGAACAGCAAGCAGAGCAGGCCGCAGCTCCGGACCCGACCGAAATATTGAAACAGCAACTCGCCGACGCCAACGACCGCAACTTGCGCCTGATGGCCGAATTCGAGAACTTCCGTCGCCGCAACGCCAAGGAACAGCTCGAACTCATTGAAACCGCGAACGGCAAGCTCCTCGAAAAGCTCTCCGAAGTCCAGGACAACTTTGAACGCGCTTTCGCTGCCGAAAACAAGGCAAAGGACCTAGAAGCCTTCGAAAAAGGCATGCAGATGATTTACAATCAGTTCGCCAAGGTTCTCACGGACGCAGGCCTCGAACAGATTGACCCGACCGGCAAGGAATTCGACCCGAACTGCCACGAAGCTTTGATGCAGCAGCCCAGCGAAACCATCCCGGAAGGCCACGTCGTCACGGTTTTCCAGAAGGGTTACAAGCTCAAGAATAAGATTTTGAAGACCGCAAAGGTCATCGTCTCCTCTGGGAAGTAATCCCCACCTCCCCTGCTTTTTCGCCCGCCACAATTTCGTGAGCGGGCTTTTCTTTTACACCGGAACAAAGGTCTTGATTTTCTCAAGTTCCGATGCAATTTCGATTTTCAAGTTACGAATATCAATATCATCTTGTAACGAGATAAAATAATCATCGGATACACCAAAGAATTTGGCCAACCTTAATGACGTATCGACAGTAATCCTTCTACGGTCATGAAGAATGTCCTGAATCCTAGAAATAGGAACATTTATTGCCTGAGCGACCTTGTAAGCGGACAACCCCATAGGAATCAAGAATTCTTCGTTCAAAATTTCTCCGATAGTCGGTGTTTCAATATGCTTGCTCATAACTAACTCCTAGTGGTAGTCTACAATTTCAACATTGTAAAAATGTCCGTCATACATCCTAAAACATATACGCCATTGATCGTTTATGCGAATAGAGTGCTGTCCAATCCTATCTCCATGTAACTGTTCCAAACGATTGTTTGGTGGAATACGTAAATCATCAAGACATTTGGCATTATCTATCATCATTAATTTTCTTAAAGCGACTCTTTGGATCGTGTTTGGCAATCGTCGTGAAAATTCTTGGTTATAGATGAGCTCTGTGTCTCTATCTGCAAAACTTTTTATCATCATCTAATATACCTATTTCGTGTGTATATGTCAAGCAGGTGTATTTTTTTTTCAAAAAAACATCATCTGTTTTATATACACGCTTTTTTCTGACGATTGTCTTGAATTTTATCAGCTAAATATTTTTTACCATCCTCCCCTGCGGAGGATTTTTTGTTTTTGTAAAAACTACAAAGCATAATTTTTAACGCCAATTTTTTCGGGTGTTTTTCGTTATATCTTTATTTTGGGGAAAAGAATTAACAAGGAATGGAGATCAAGATGTTTGGTAAAATCCTAATCGTTTCTTCCGTATTGGCTTTGGCTGGAATGGCCTTTGCCCAGCAACCAATCATTACAACCAACTACACGTGTGACCCGGCGCCCTATGTCCATGGGGATACGGTTTACCTGTACACGACCCACGACGAGGACAATGCCGAAGGGTTCGTCATGTACGACTGGCTGTTACACACGTCTACAGACATGGTCAACTGGACTAGCCACGGGGCTGTGGCCTCCCTGAACGATATCAAGTGGAGTACTAAGACCAATGGCGCTTGGGCCGAGCAGGTTGTGTTTCGCAATGGCAAATGGTACATGTACGTCCCCATTCATGGTAACGGAATTTCTGTCCTGGTGGCAGATAGTCCCTACGGCCCCTTCAAGGAACCTCTGAACAAGGCCTTGGTTTGGCAGCGGCAACATTGGAACGACATTGACCCCACCGTCTGGATTGACGATGACGGCCAGGCCTATTTGTACTGGGGAAATCCTGACCTCTATATGATTAAGCTTAACGAAGACATGATCAGTACTTCCGGCAATATTGTTACCTACCCCAAGATCAAGGATTACCAGGAAGGCCCTTGGCTCTACAAGCACGGTAACCATTACTATATGGCTTTTGCTTCCACCTGCTGTGCCGAAGGCATCGGTTACGCCATGAGCAACTCCCCCACGGGCCCCTGGACCTACAAGGGCGACATTATGCCTCATTCCTCCCGCAGTAATGGAAACCACCCGGGAATTGTGGATTACAAGGGGAAATCATACGTTTTTGGCCATCATTACCAGCTTTGGCACCGGAAATCCGATAAAATGGGCCTTAAGTTCCAGCACAAGGAACGCCGTTCTGTTGGCGTTGCCGAGATGAAGTATAATGCCGACGGAACCATCCAGAAGATTGACTGGTGGCCGGATAATGGCGTGGCCCAGCTGGAAGATTTCGACCCGTACAAGCGCGTGGAAGCGGAAACCATGTCCTGGGGCGAAGAAGTGAGGGTCCGTAAGAGCGGTGCTGCCGGCAATACGGTCATCACCAACCTTACCGAAGGCAAGTACACCAAGATTAGCGGCGTGGAATTCGGTGACGCCGGCGCAGAATCCTTCTCGGCTTCCGTTCTGAACGTCAAGAAAGCGTCGAGCATCACCGTCCGCTTGGACAAGGTGAACGGCGAAATTGTTGGCAAGGCGGAATTTTCCGCAGACGGCCTTGTGACCGTGCCGCTCACAGGTGCAGTCGGCAAGCACGACGTGTTCTTCGTGTTCGCGGGCGATTTCGAGGCGGACTACTGGGAATTCGAGGACAGCAAGACTTCCATTCCGCAGAGCCCCTTCTGCAAGGCGAAACTCAGCGACCCCGAGGCAAAATGCGACGCGCCGGTTGTGGGTGCGAAAGTCGAAGGCAAAGCCAACTTCATCGACTTTGAAAACTACGACGTGGGCGGTGCCGGCAAGGCCTACTACGACATGGACACCGAAAACCAAGGGAAAGAATACCGCGAAGACCGCGTGGATATCGTCGCCATGAAAGACAAATGCGGTGATGGCTATGCTGTGGGCTACACCCAAAAAGGCGAATGGCTCGAATACACCGTGAACGTGCAGGCTAGTGGAGCCCTCCCCTTCACGCTCTCTTACGCCACCGGTTCCGAAACCGCAAACGTGCAATTCTTTATGGACAACAAGGCCATCACCGACACGCTCTCGCTTGAGGGCACCGGAGATTTTGACACTTACACAACCTTCAAAGGAAAAACAAAGGAATTGACCAAAGGCGAACACGTATTCAAAGTATTGATTGCAAGCGACTACGTGAACCTCGACTGGATTGCCTTCGGTGAAAGCAATGGCGATGCGGCAGAAAAACGCTGCACGACCACCACGGACATCATTCCAAAATTTGCCCAGAACGCCGCAGGAGCCTTTGCGAGAACGGCTGGCGAATACAAAGTTTTTGACCTGATGGGCAATATGCTCGGCAAAGTCCGCGTGAATGCCGGAGCAACTGTTGCAGAACTAAAAACCGGCCTCAAGAACGCCGGCTACAACAACGGAGCCTATGTAATTAGGAGCGCCGCCGGACAGACTTTTAGAGTCAATTTCGGAAAGTAACCCCCTCCCCTTTTAAACAAGAATCCTCCCCCCGCGGAGGATTTTTTTATAAAATTTGTATTTAAAGGTGTATATTTTATACTTTTTACAGAATTTACCCCCTTAACATTGCTTTTTCTCTTGCAAAAAGGTATATTTAAAGCATGAGTGTCAAGAATTTTGCTAGGGAATGTTATCTCAAAAAAATTCGCGGGTTTTATCGCGATTGCGAGATAATTAAGGTCATTACGGGGGTTCGCCGGTGCGGAAAGTCCAGCTTGATGGAGACTATCGCGCAGGAACTCTCCGATTCGGGTGTCGCGCCCGAAAACATCGTCTATCTCGACTTGGACAAGCGTGGGTTCAAGAATATCAAGACAGCCGATCAACTGGAAAAAAGCATCGAGGAGCACGCCTCTGCACAAGGGATCAAGTTCCTGTTCATCGACGAAATTCAGAATGTCAAGGGCTTTGAGGAGGTCATCAACGCGTTCAGAGCGGAAGGTGATTTTTCCATATTCATCACGGGATCAAATTCTTACCTCTTAAGCGGCGAACTAGTAACCAAGTTAACGGGCCGATATATTGAGTTTGAAATGTTTCCACTCAATTTCCAGGAATACCTGGGAATGAAGCGTTTCTTTGGCAAAACAGTCAGCCAAAATTTGGTGGAAGAGTTCGACAAGTTCCTTGTAGAGGGAGGCTTCCCGAAGGCTGTTCAATACGATTCCCTACAAGACAAGAAGGCTTACATCGAAAGCGTAATCACAGAAATCTTCGAGAAGGATATCAAGCGTCGCGTGAAAATCCGCAATGTGTCGATATTCAATAAGATTCGGAACTACATGATAAACAACTTCGGTGCAACAACGAGCCTTACCAATATGCTCGAGGACTTGCGCAAGGACGGCTCCAACATCAAGCGGGAAACCCTGAATAGATACATCCAAATTTTAATCGATTCGAAAATTCTCTACGAATGCAACCGCTTCGACATGAAGTCGAGAAAGTCTATCGCGGGCGAAAAGAAATACTACTTGGCTGATGTAGGCTTCTATTATTCAACCAATACCGACAATCGCATAAACTACGGCCCCGTCATGGAGAATGTGTTCTATGCCTACGCTAAGTCAAATGGCTTTAGCGTAAGCGTCGGACGCATCGGGAAACTGGAGTGCGACTTTATCCTGCAAAAGGATTTTTCGGAATACCGTTATGTGCAAGTCTGCATGACGATGATGGACAGCCGAAAGACCGAAGATCGCGAGTACGCTCCGCTGGAGAAGGTCCGGGACAACTACGCGAAATACGTGCTAACCCGAAATGACATTATCCAGCACAGAAATGGGATTGTTCACATGAATATGCCCGAAATGATGAATGATGGAGCATTTTAGGTGCTATGAATTCATCAATCCTTTGATGAATTTTTCTGCATCTGCTCCTTTTGCTCCGTTTTTGATTTCGAAGATGGCTTTGGAGAGTTTCGCGTATATGTCGTTCCAGGGCGTAACACGTCCGTTCAGCATATCGTTGTAGCCTTTCTCGAGTTCTGCATCGAAGCGTTCTTTAGACCATGTGGCGGCATTTTCAATCTTGTTCATGTCATTCAACATACATATTTGCCCGCACAAATGCAATATACAGCGTGGTTTGGAAAAGGTCGATTTTTCCAATATTTTTTATTAGAAAAGGTAACATGAATCTAAGAGCTTACCCCTAAGCCCCCAAATGTCATGCCGGACTTGATCCGGCATCTCCTTTAATGAACAATATTTTTTCCAATATCGGCTACAATTTTTTTCAGGATTTCTTTTTCAGAGCTAGAAAATTTACCGATAGACAAAACCTTCGTTTTCCAATACTCAAAATATTGTAGCGGAAGTTCTTTTTTATTGAAAGCTTTGGAAATATCAGCTTTCCATTCGTTGATTTTTCCGATTACCTGTGGGACATTCACCCCATTTACGATTGTGCGCCCACCAGCAGAAAAATTATCGCGGAATGAAGGGCAAACAACACCTTTTCTCTGTAGCAACCATTGACAGGCGTATTCATAATCACCTTCTAAAATACTTGGAGAAGCTATAAGCATTTCAATTTTTATTTCTTGTTTTTCATCTGATGAAAGACGATTCCAAAATTTCACTTTATTATTGACAAGTGAGCTTGCGAACTTTTCTTCCGCCAAGTCTAACTTTGAAAATTCATCAACATTAGGGCTGAACCACCATAAATCTTCGCTATCTGTTGCCGTACTGCGCTTCTTTTTAGAATCAACCATATAGGTTCTAAACGCATCAAAAGGATTTTTCATATGACGAATTTCATCATATGTTTTTCCTAGTTTCTTAAAAAGAGACTTATCTTTCGATACATTCATATCCAGCATATAACGAGGACTGTGCGTGACAGCAACATCTTCGACGCAATCTTCAAAAGAACGGTATTTAATTTCAAAAGGATTTTGCTTGCCGCAAAACACATGGATTCTACTAACATCTGGAATCCTTGTAGATTCCATAATGCTTCCGCCCATTACTTTCCAAGAGTCATTTCGTGTGCTGAGCGTTTTAACTTCTACGCCCAAGGCTTGGTTCTTGTTGATTCTAGCGACAATATCTGGAAATTTATGTCCGCCAATATATTCAATATTCCAATCGGAAACCCCGACAAAATCTTTTGAATTGTCAAGCGCTTTGCAAACCTCTCCTTCAAAAATCTTCCAAAAATCACCACTTGCAAATCGAGAAGAATCTCGTTGCAATCTCTCCTTCGCACAAGAAAGAAGATTGTTGAAATTTTCTAAAGTTTTTGGATCGCAAATAAGATTTTCACCAACGGAAATTGACATTTTTACTCTCCAAACAAATCATTCCAAAGAGATTCGAGTCTTTTCCCGATTGCGTAACCTAGCAAAGGCGGAACCGCATTTCCAATGACTTTATATGCATCAGATGAATTGACTTTATTGCTTCCGTCATTAAAAATGAATTCGTAATCATCAGGAAAAGTTTGAATTCTTGCGCACTCGCGAACACTCAGGCGACGTTCTTGTAACCCTTTTTTCAATTCAGACGAAATCTTCCCCCCATGTTCTTCGCTTAAACGGCGGTATTCGATATTTCCATGATGTTCGCTTCGAATAGTCGGGCCAACACCATTCATATCAACTTCGGAACTGCCCTGCATTTTACCATAGTATTTCGCTTTTGAATAAGCTTTTTGTGCAGCATCAGAACTTTCGTCAGGCTCTTTTAATCCAACGAAAGCGTCCTTGCAAGTAACGATTTTTTGAAGACCATCTCCATGCGTCTTTATTGGGTAAGGATAATACTGCGATTGTTCGGATTTCTGTTCTATGTCGGCAAGAATTTGAGGGTTGGCATATTTTCTTGAAATGCCTATGAAAACAACACGCTCGCGACTTTGAGGAACTCCATATTCCCAAGCCTTTAAAACTTGGGCATCAACAACACAATAACCCTTATCGATATTTCTAAAATCTGTCTCGATAATCTTCTTCGCATCGCCTAATGAAACAAGACCTTTCACATTTTCCGCGATAAAGATTTTTGGTTTAGCAATTTCGATGACCTGTTTCATCCAAAGATACAGAGTGCCTCTAGATTCGTTTTCGGCATGCTCTTCATTTACACCATTATGACTTTTGGCTGAATCAAAACCAAGGCGTTTTCCTGCAACAGAGAAATCTTGACAAGGAAACCCTCCCGTAACCACATCGATATTTTTGGGAAATTGAAAAGTTCCTTGCCGACTTTCTTTTACTAAGTCCACTATGGATTTGAGTCGATAAACATCTTCAATATTCTTTCGATTACCAAAAAAATGATTCCACGCCTTTTGTGCACATGGTAGAATATCATTTGCAAAGACCGTCTCAAAACGGTTCTTTTTCAACCGAACAAAATTTCTATTAACGTTATATTCAATCCAATCTGGATGGATGTTTTCGTTAACGGATTTCTTGAGAGTAACAAAACCACCCTCAAGCCCAAGATCAAGTCCTCCACAACCGGAGAACAAAGAAAGCACACGAAGTGCGTTCTTGCCAGAAGCCATAACGCCTCGATGTTCCTACGGAACAGGTGAAATGTTCTGTTTTCACTTCTGTTCACGAAACATCGATATGCTTCGACAAGAGAATGCCCAAATAGAACTCACCCCAAAGAGGTGAGTTCCATTTGTCCAATTCCTGCTGCGTTAAAAAATTGGTCGTATTTTAAGGACGCAAGAACGGGAGCAAAAACGTTTGTCTTTGTTCCTACCCTCAATATTCAATAAAACAAAAAAGCGTGGTATCGAATACCTGTTCGTCCTTAGGCAACGACCAAGAAGCCCTACGCAAAACAAGCAAACGACCCACGCCCAATTCTGGGTGTGCGTTGTAAGCCTTATTCTTTTTGCGTAAAACTTTGGTCGTGTTTTAAGGACGCGAGAATAAGAGCAAAAACTCTAAAACCGGTCGCTCCGAACTTTTCAGTACGGAGCTATGTCATTAGGAAATATACATATTTGAACAGAAAAAGGAGATGCCCGCCTACGCGGGCATGACAATTCGGGGGTTTTAGGGGGTGTCCCCCTAGGCGAAGGGGTGATGGAAGACCCGGCGTAATATTTGAGCACTAATGAAATTGGCGACCCCGGAATAAATCCGGGGTGACGGGTCGGAGTGCTAAAGTCCGCCGGGGCTGCAATCAGGGGGATTCCTCCCCCTCCCCTATTCAAGACATCACTGGATCCTTCCTCCCTGCGGTCATCAGGATGACGTCGTGGGGCGTTCTTTTTTGAAACAACCCTATTTTTGCCCGTTTTCCGCTTTAAAAACGTTTCAGAACGAAACAAAAAGGGCGTTTTTCGGGTTTGGCACGGCTTTTGCTAATGTATCGGCGTAAAAAAACTCCCCTCTCAAACGAAAACACTGGGGATCAAGAATTTAAAATAGGAGATAAAATCATGGGTAAGATTATTGGTATTGACTTGGGTACGACAAACAGCTGCGTTGCCGTGATGGAAGGTGGCAAGCCGGTCGTCATCGCCAATGCAGAAGGTTTCCGCACTACGCCGTCTATTGTCGCATTTGGCAAGAACGGTGAACGTCTTGTGGGCCACGTTGCAAAGCGCCAGGCAATCACGAACCCGGAAAAGACGATTTATTCTATCAAGCGTTTCATGGGCCGTACGGCTGGCGAATGCTCCGCTG
>JAEEGK010013510.1_pt1 | contig 18389 bp, 8 predicted proteins | sample 8958771 | NCBI WGS metagenome assembly JAEEGK01 (sample SAMN16246547, study PRJNA631951) | gut metagenome | biome: gut microbiome; feature: rumen; material: SC-attached | host: Bos | place: Iran: Karaj | collected 2018-10
AATCCCCAATCCCCAATTTAAATATAAAAATAAACAAAAATTAATTAAAAAAACAAAATAAAAAAATTAAAAATTAAAATTTAAAAATAAAAAATAAATAAAAAATAATAAATAAAAAATATAAAAAAAAAATAAAATTAAAAAAAATTAAAAAAAAATAAAATAAATGACCGAAGAATCAGTTACTTACCAAACCTACAAACCATACATTCCAAAATACATGTCAGGTTACACCGGATTCATCCCCTCCGTTCAAAAAGACGAATTCGTAAACAAAATAATTCATACCAAACACATACCAGGATATTGTGGTTACGTATCAAGTATAAAATGTGAAAACAAATTCGGTGAAAGTTACGGAAAAGAAACCTTCAAATCTCTATCAAACCAAATCCTAAAAGGCAGCGACGTTCCAAGCTACATTCGATATACATCAACATCAAGAGAAGATTACAAAGACCAAAGCAAAGTAAAAACAGCTTCAACAGCGAGTTTATTAGGAATTCCTGAGCCAAACATTCATTATAAAAAAAGCATTCCAATTGATACAATAAATAAATTTTATGGTGTAGAAAGTTTAGAAAGTAATTATAATAAAGATTATGAAAAATTTTGGGAATTTTTAGATTCGAATGAATTAGATTTCACTGAAAAAAATAAAGGAAGTTTTAATAAATCTAATATGAGATATTGGGGGGTTCAACCTAATGTGCAAGATTTATACCCTTCCCTTAAATTCGACCCCATTCCAGGATATATGGGTACTACTAGGTCTATCACTTCAGAAAATATATATGGAATGACATATAAAAATTCTTTGAGAAGATCTGATGAATTGAAAGAAAAAATTGAAAAATTAAAAGCTGATCAATTATTTAAAAGTGCTAATTTTAAATTGAATTATTAATTTTCATATTTTAATTGAATTTAATGATAATATTTTTTAATTATTATTATTATTATTATTATTATGTTAAAAATTAATAAATATTTTTAATTAAATTATAATAAAAAATGATTTTATAATAAAAACAATTTATATTATAATAATAATAATAATAATAATAAAATTAATTAAAGAAAATTAATTCGAAAAATAATAAATAATAACAATAATAACACAACAACAATCAAAAAAACAGCAAATAAAAAAATAACAACAACAACAACAAAAAAATTGTCATTATTATTATTATTATATAATTTAACTTACATTTTTTAGATTATTATCACATTATTATTATCATTATCTTTGAAAAAAAATCATTCATCAGGATCATAAAAATCTCCATCATTAATAATAGAAAAAAGTTCGTTTTGAAAAATATAAACATCACTTTTAAATCCTTCTTCAATTTCTTCAATGAACGGATTAAATTGTTTATACAAAAATAATAACGCAACATTCATTTTATAATTACATAAATGTAACATTTTTAAACACATTTCATCAAAATGGCAATTTAAATCAATTCCTCTTCGAACTAATTCTTTTAATTCTCTCATTAATTGATGAATTTTATTTTTTAATTTTTCCGAAATTTTCTTTTTTTTCATAATATTTTCACATTCTTCAAAAAAATCAGCACAAAGTTCATTTTCTAAAAACATATTTCGATAGTTCCAAAATAATTTCGCTGTGTTTAAATATTTATCAATTTCTTCTTTTTTAAAAGGATTTTTTAATACAGACCAAACTTGTTTTAAATCATTTCGTTCATATTCTTCTTCATCAAAATTAATTTTATTTTCGTATTTATCTGTGAATTCATAAATGTCTAATTGATGACCATTTCCAATTTTTATTTTTCTTCGTTTGTATTGCGGATTATTATGATCATAAGAATTTAATAAACGTTGTTCACGTTCTTTTTTTATTTTTTCGAGATTTTTTCGCTGAATTTGAGATTGACGTTGTTTTTTTTCTGAAGGAAAAATATTATTATTATTATTGTTGTTGTTGTTGTTTGAAATGATTGAATTTAATAAATTTTTTGATTTTGATTTTGATTTTGTAAGATTTAAATCATTTTCTTTTTTTTCTCGTTTTCTTTTGTTGCCTAATTTTGATTTTGATTTTGAATTATTATTATTATTTGAATTATTATTATTTTCATTTTTTATTTTTTTGTCTTTTATTTTTTTTAATTTTTTACTTTCAATGTTCGAACTTTTTTCGCTTAATAAATTTTCATTTAATTTTGGTAATTTTTCTTTGCAATTTTTGCATGTGAAAATTATTGGAATTTTTTCTATTTGAAGACATTCTAAATGATAAAAATTTTTGCAAATTTGACATAAAATTAAATTATTTGGTTTGTAACATATTTCACATATTTGATAAGGAATTTGTTTATTCTTATAAAATTTTGAGAAAGAATTTAATTTTGATAACATCTGATTTAATATTGTTATTTTTATATTTAAATAAAATATTTTTTGAATATGAAATTACATATCATATTAATTTATTTAATTAATAATTATTAAATTAATAAAATATGAATTAAATTATTAAAAAATATTAAAAAAAAATATTTAAAAAAATATTAAAAATATTAAAAAAAAATATTTAAAAAAAATATTTAAAAAAAATATTCAAAAAAATGATTTTTTTATTATTTTTAATTTTTACTTTAATTAAATCAAAACATTACAATTATTCTTCTTTATTTGATAAAGAACCAAAAGTAAACATTGATTTTTTATTTGATCCTTCTTATTCAGAAAACACATTAAATTTTCACGAAAACGAAAATTCATTTTCAAAATATTTTTACACTTATTATGAAACAGAATTGCCTTTAATAAACGGCGCAAAAATGTCATGTTTCATTCCAAATAAAATTGAATTAAACGATTCGATTTTTTTTCAAAAAAATATAAAAAATATTAAAAATTCAAATTTTGATATTGAAAAAATTCCTGAAAATTATGCAAATATTTTTTTAAAAAATATTAATAATTATTGTTTTAATGTTAATATAGAAAGATGGTATTATAAATTATGTCCTTCAAAAGTTGCTATTCAAACTTTGAGTTATAAAAAATTAAATGAAAAAACGGGAAAAGAAGAAATTGAAGTTAATTATTTAGGATTTGGTAGAAATTATACAAATTTATCAAATGAATATGAAATTTATATGAAAGAAAATGGAATTTCTTTTAATCAAATTGAATATGAAATTCATAAAAATTTATTTAAAAATAAAATTCTTGCGAATTATGAAAAAATTATTAAAATTTATGATGATGAAAAATTTGAAATTAATAATAAAAATAATTATTTTTTGTATGTAAAATATGATTTAAATGAATTTAAAAAAATAAATGAAAAAATTAAAATTAATAATGAATTTAATTATGATTTAAATGAATATTTAAATAAATTTCCTAATGAAAAAAATATTATTTTAGAAAGAAAAATAATAAAAATTATTAATAAAAATACATTTTTAATTGATGATTTTTTACCAAAAATAAATTTTATTGATTTTTATTTAAAAAATTCAAATTTTTCATCAAAATTTTTAACTGAAGATTTTTTTATTTATGAAAATTATTTATTTTGTAAATTATGTAATTTAATCAAATGTTTAAATGAAAATTGTTTTATTTCAAACAATGAAAATTTCAATCAACGTTTTAAAATTATTGAAATTATTGATCAATTTTTAGTAAAAATCGAAAAAAAATTAAATTTTGAAAATACTTTTTATTCATTGTGGATTAGTAATGAAAAAAATATTATTTTCGGCAAAGGAAAAGTTGAAATTATTAATAATAAAGAATTAATAACAAAAAATTCTAATTTAAATGAATTAAAAATCGGCGATAAAATTTTATTTATTAATAATAATTTTAAAACATTCAATAAACATTTAATTTTATTTAAATTTCCTTTAGAAAAAGAAAAATTCACTTTTTGCGAAATTAAAGAAATTTTAAATGAAAATCACATAAAATTCGATGAAAATAAATGCGAAATTAATGAAACGAAAATTAATATTGAAAAATATAATTTTTTTATTATTAAAAACATTAATGATAATAATAATGAAAATAATAATAAAAATAATAATTTAAATATTATTGATTTTTATAATTCAAATAAAAATTTTAATATTAATCATTTAAGCGCAATTACAAATTATTTTCCAAAAAATTTAAAAATTTTTTATAAATTGCCAAAAAATGAATTTAATTTTAATTTTATTTTAAAAATAATTTATAAATCAAAAATTTCAAATATTCATTTTTATTTATCAAAAAATTTAGAAAAATTGTCTGAAAATGATTATGAAATAATAATAAATTCAAAAAATGGAATTTTAATAAAACAAATTAAAAATAATAATGATATGAGCTTTTATACAAATAAAAGAATGAATTTTTTTAATAATCATATTGAATGCCAAATTTTATTTATTAATAATACAATTTATTTCAATAGTCAAGATAATTTAAATGATAAAAATTCTTCAATAAAATTAAAATATAATTTAATAACAGAAAATAATTTAAAAAATGATAATCAATTTTATTTAATTTTAGATTTAAAACAAACACAAAATATAAAAATAAAATCAATTTTTATAAAAAATTATATTGAAGAAAAATATTTAATAAATATTTTTTTCTACGAAAAATTATTTTATTTAAACGAAAATTCAACTTTTATTGATTATTTTGATTCAGGAGATTATTGTGCGGCAATAAAAAGAAATAGAAGAGTTAAAATTGAATATAAATGTGATACTTCAGGATTAAATGATTTAATAATAACAAAAGTTGAAGAAGATAAAAAAAATTTATGTGTTTATAATTATTATGCTAAAACTAAATATTTATGTAATCCTGAAATTATTATGAAAAATATTATTAAAAGTACAACTAATCAAGTCAATTGCATTCCAAAAAATAATAAATTTAATCATAATGAACAAGAGTTTTTTAGTAATTAAAATATAATTAAATTTAATTATCAAATATGTAAATAAATTTAATAATAATAATTTAAATAATATTCTTCATAATTTATTATTTAAAATTAAAATTTATTTATTAATAATTTATATTTTCATATAATTCAGTACTAGTTTTTTCAAAATCATATTTATTTTTTCTTGCTGTTTGTGCTATTTGATTTGTTGATAATAAATTTTGGAATTCCTTATACAATTTATCTAAACAATTTTTTTTCTTTTTTTCGTTTATTTCACTATTATTATCAAAACTATTTTGATCATCGTAATTATTATTAAAATTATTACTTTCTTCTTCTTCTTGTTCAAAATAATTATTCATTTGACTACTTTTAAAATTTTGATTAATCAAATGTAAAATTCCACTTTTATTTTTATCTAAAGTTTTATCATTTTTATCTTTAATATAATAAGTTAAAATATATTCTTCTTTTAAACTACAATTATATTCTTTATTTAATTTTATTTTAATATTTATTGTTTCTTCTGGTTGAACTTCATTTCCTTTATTAATTAATTTTTTATCAAAATTTATGTCATTATTATTATTATCTGATGTTAAATAACAATTTTTTGGCCAACTACAATTACCAATATTTTTTACTGTTAAAGTTACATATTCTTTTTCATTTTCTATTTTATTTAAATTTATTTTTTGTTCTTTATTATAATATTCAACTTGATATTTATTTTTATTGTAATTCAATTTTTTGGCACCCATTGTATATCTTACATTTTTATTATAATCTTCATTGTTATCATCATCATTATTATTATTATAATTATTATCATCATTATCATAATTATTTTTATTTCTTTTTTTGATATCTTTATTTTTTTTATTTATTTTTTTTGAATTACTGTTATTAACATTTTCATATAAATTGTCATTATCATCATTATTATAATCACTATTTTTATCACTATTATTATTACTATTATTATCACTTTTATTATCACTATTATTATTATCAGATTCATAATTATTATTAATATCAAAAATTTTTTCATTTTTTTCTTTTTTTTTATTTTTTGGAGATTTTTTTATTTCAAAAATTTTATTTTCTTTTTTTTCTTTTTCTTTAGAATTATTACTTAAATTGTTATTAATATTATTATATAAATTCATATTATCAAATTGACCTTTTAAATAATTTCTTAATTCTGTAAAAGATTTTTCATTTTCATTTTTTATTTCATCAAATTTATTATTTTTTTGATTATTTTCAATAATATTTTTTAAATTTTCAATTTTATTTTCATTTTCATTATTATTTTCTTCAATATTATTTTTTATTTGATTTAAAGTTTCATTTAAATTATTTATTTTTGAATTTGTTTCTTCAAAATATTTATTATTTTTATTTAAATTATTAATATTATTTTTTATTTCATTTAAACTATTATTTAAATTATTTAAAAAAAAATTTTTATTATTTTGATTTTCTTTATTTAAATTATCTAAATTTTCTTTTAATGAAATTATTTCTTCATTTATTATATTTAAATTACTATGAATTGTTGTTTCTAAATTATTTAATTTACTATTTAATTCATTGATTAAATTTATTTGAATTTTATTAAAATAATTTTCTATTTCTTTAAAATTGAAATTATTATTTTGTTCATTATTTTTTTCTGCTTTTTTTTTATTTTCTAAAATTTTCTTTTTTTTTTCTTCTCTATCTTTTAATATTTTTTCTTTATTATTATGACATTCAAGATAAATTAATGCATCATTATTATTTTCTTTTAAAATATTTGTTAATTCATCATTATTTGTTATAATTATTTTTTCATTAGGATTTTTTACATAGTAAAAAATAATAAATTCATTCAAATCATTTGTAATATTAAATTCATTAAATATTGTTTGTTTTAATGAATTAAATTCTTTTTCTAAAAACATTGTATTTTCTTCTTGTTCTTTTCCATTTATGAAATATTTTACAGTAGAAAAAATTTCATTATTTGCCATTTAATTTAATAATTAATTAATTTTATTTATTTTTAAATTTATTTCAAACTTTTTTTTACATTTTATATTATATATATATATATATAAAAAAATAGTTAAAATTTATTTATCACAAATATAAAAAAAAAAAAATTATTTAAATCTTACTCAAATGCAAAAAGTGACTTTAAATGATAATGAAATAAAACAAATAAAATATGCTGATTCTTATGAAGAATTTATTAATTCAATATTGAAAGCATTTAATTTAGATGAATGTTTAAAAGATAAAATGAGAATACAAACAGATGATGAAACTGTAATTCAAAATGGAGACGATTTTGAAGATAATATTATGGGTGAATTTCCCCCAATTTTAGTATATGTTGAAATTCCAAAAAAACCTAGTAAAATTGAAGAAGAAAAAAATAAAAAAGAAGATGAAAAAAAAGATGAAAAAAAAAATGAAAAAAATGAAGAACAAAAAGTAAATCAAAATTCTCAAATATTTGATACAACAAAATTATTAAATGAATTTGAAAAAATGTTAAATGAAAAAATTTTAGTTAATTTAAATCAAAGTTTGAACCTAGTAACTGAAGATAATAAAAACATAGACAAGCAACTAAAAGATCAAAAAAAAATTTATGTTAAATATTTTAATAATCTTATAGGAGCAGTGAATAATAATATATCAAATAATAGTCAAAAAAGTAAAGATTTATCTCAAATTAATGATGATACTAATAATGATAATAATAATAACAATAATAATAATAATAATAATAATGAACATTTAATAGAAAAATTAGATAATACAAATAAAGAAATTGAAGAATTAAAAAAAAGTTTGATTTCAAAAGATGATATTAAAAATTTAAATAATGAAATAATTACAAAATTAAATAATTTAGATAATAAAATAGAAAATAATAAAACAGAAAATTCTACTAATAATAATAATAATAATGAAAATATAGAATTAAAAAAAAAATATGAAGATTTAGAAAAAAAATGTGAAGAATTAAAAGCAAAATGTGAAAAATCAAAAAAAAAAAAAGATGATTTAAAAGTTAAAAATTTAGAATTAGAAAATGAAAAAAATGATTTATTAAATAAACTTAATGAATTAAAAATCGAAAATGAAAAACAAAAATTAAATTTTGAAAAAGAAAAAAAAGAAATTGAAGAAAAATTAAAAAAAGAATTTGAAGAAAAATTAGCAAAAAAAACTGAAGAATTAACAAATCAAATTAATTCATTAAAAAATTTTGATTTTAATAATTTAATAAATGAACAAAAAGAATTAAAAAATTTATTTTCTAAAATTAATTTAAATAATACAAATAATATTAAAAATAAGAAGGATAATCAAAAAAATAACAAAATTAAAAATGATGAAGATAATGAAGATGATGTTTTGGATAATAATAATGAATTTGAAGATTTACAGGAAGAAGAAAATAAAAAAGAAAAAGAAAAAAAATTAAATGAAGAAAAAAAAAGAAAAGAAGAAGAAAGAAAAAGAAAAGAAGAAGAAGAAAGAATAAGAAAAGAAGAAGAAGAAAGAAAAAGAAAAGAAGAAGAAGAAAGAATAAGAAAAGAAGAAGAAGAAAGAAAAAGAAAAGAAGAAGAAGAAAGAAAAAGAAAAGAAGAAGAAGAAAAAGCAAAGCAAGAATTATTGAAACAAAATCTTAAAAAATTAAATCAAAAACCTAAATGTGAATTAATAGGTCATTATCCAAAAATAATAAAAGTTAAAAAATCTGATTTAGAAGATGATAATGAGTTTAAAAAAAATATAAAAATTGAATATAAAAATATTGGTGAAGTTAAATGGAATAAAAAATATACAATTGATTTAGTTAATAATTACAATGAAAATATAAATATTTCAGATTATGATAACATTGAAGATCAAATCAAAAAAGGAGAGAAATATGAAGTAAACTTATCTTTACTTTTTCTGGAACTAAACCAAGATAAATATGTATTAGAGTTTGTATTAAAAAATGAAAAAAATATTACTGTTGAAAATTCAAAAGCAGTTTTTAATTTAATCGTAGAAAATGAAGAAGAACCAGAACCAAATCCAGTAAAAAATGATTCATCAAACGAAGAACCTATAAATAATGATGATAATTTATTAACGGAAGAAGAAATTAAACAAATTTATAATGAATTAAGTGAAGAGATGAATATTCAAAATGTAATTGATTTAGACTTATTTAAATTAAAATTAAAAGATTTAATAAAAAAAGAAAGAGAAAATTATGAAGGAATGAGTAGAGAAGAAATAATAAGTGATTTAAAAGATAAAATGACAGATCTTGTCTTATAATTTAAAAAAATAAATTTGAATTAAATTTTTGATAATTTAATATTTATAATTTAAACAAAGTTTTATTTAAATAATATTAGACAAATAAAATTATTTTAATTTATAAAATTTAAAATCAATTAAAAATATTAATAAAAGATATAAAAATAATTAAAAATATTAAAATTAAATTTTATTATAAAATTAATTTTTAAAATATAAAAATTATAAAATATAAACTAATAAAAATAAATAAAAACTTTAATTTATGCTATTTGCTATTAATATTAAAATAATTAAAATTAAATTTACCACAAATAATAATTTTTATTGATTTTTATTTTAAATAATTAAAAATTAATTTCAAATTAAATTAATATATAAATAAAATTTGAAAAATTCAATAAATTAAATAAATTTATTTAAACTATTTATTGAAAAAAGTTTTGAAATGGAGGAAGAAAAAATAACTTTTAATAAAGAAAATAAATTTATAAAAAAATGTAAAAATTTTAATGAACTTTTTAACGAAATTAAAAAAGCTTTTAATATAGATGATATTTATAATAATAAAATAGAAATAAAAACAGAAGATGAATGTGATATAAAAAATCAAGATGATTTTGAAAATAATATTTCTGATGAATATCCTCCTTTGATTGTTAATATTCCAAATTATTCAAATAATCAAAATACAAATAATCAAAATACAAATAATCAAAATAATCAAAATAATAATCAAATCACAAACAATTTTGATCAAAATAATTTTTTAAAAGAAATAGGAAAAATGATAGAAACTCAAGTAGAAAAAGTTATCGATCAAAAAATTAAAAATATGAGTAATTCTAATAAAATTATTGAAAAATTACCAAAACTTTTAAATGATAATAATAAAATTAATGATAGTAAATTTAATGCTTTTGAAAAAAAATTAGAAAATATGGAAAATAATCTAAATTCATTTATAAATAGTAAAATTGAGGAGAATTCTAAAATAAATGAAAATAATATTAAAACAATAGAAGAAATGAAAACAAAATTACAAGAAAAAGAAAAATTAATACATAAATTAAATAATATAATAAAAGAATCAGAAAAAGAAATAGATTTCAAAACTACCCAGTTATCTAAATTTGAACTTGATAATATCAAATTGGAAGAAGATAATAAATTATTAAAAAAAAAATTAGATAATCATAATTTAGAAAATAAAAATAATAATGAAAAAATATTATTAGAAAATCAATCATTATCTAAAAAAAATAAAAAATTAGAAGATGATTTAAAAAATTTACATGAAAGTTATTCAAAATTGAATAATCAATTAGAAAGTAAAAATAATGAAATTGAAAAATATAAAAAAGAAATAATAAATTTAAAAAACACTTACGAAAATGAAAAAGCCGAAATAGCAAAAAAAGAAAAAGAAAGAATTGAAAAAGAAAAACAAAAAGAAAAAGAAAGAATTGAAATGGAAAAACAAAAAGAAAAAGAAAGAATTGAAATGGAAAAACAAAAAGAAAAAGAAAGAATTGAAAGAGAAAAACAAAAAGAAAAAGAAAGAATTGAAAGAGAAAAACAAAAAGAAAATGAAAAAAAAGAAAAAGAAAAAAAAGAAAAAGAAAGAATTGAAAGAGAAAAACAAAAAGAAAGAGAAAGAATAGACAAAATTCCATATGAAGGTAAATTTGAAAAAAAAGAATATGTAATAGAAAAAAAAAAATCTGAATTAAAAGAAAATGGAAATATAGAATATACTTTCAGAATTAAAAATAGCTCAAAAGAAAAAAAATGGAAAAAAGGATTTTCTATAAAAATAAAATATAACAAAGAAGATGATATTCAAATAATAGAAGGAGATAAAATAGAAGAAGAAGTGGATATAAATTCAGGTATAAATAAAGATATTACTTTTTTTATTGGTGACCCAGAAAAAAAAAATTACATAATAGAACTTTTTTTAATTGATGATAAAAATAATATAGTTAAAAATTGTTCGACAAAAATAAATATTAATATAATTGATGATGAAAATAATTTAAAAATAAAAATAGATGATAGTGATTTTGAAGAAATATTTAAAAATTTATGTGAAGAATATAATATAGAAAATATGGGAATAAAAATCGATAAATTAAAAGGCCTTTGTCAAGAATATTCAAAAACAATTAATGATAATATTAATAAAGAAGAATTTATAGATGGATTAACAGCTTTTATAATAGATAAATTATATTAAAATTATTTGAATTAGACTTGAATATAAATTTAAAATATTAATAAAAAATTTTATAATCAATATTTAAATTTATTTAAAATAAAAAATATTTTAATCAATAATTAAATAAAAATAATTTAAATAAATTAAATATTAAAAATTATAATAAAATAAAAATGATAAATAATTTTTCTTCAAATAATTTTTATAATAAAATTAACTTATATCAAAATAAAGATATGAAATATAATAATTTATATGAAAGTTCTAAAATTAATAATAATTTAATAAATAATAAAATTCCCTTTCAAAAATTATACATTCATAGAACACAAAATCATAATTCATTTGATAATAAAAATAATAAAACATTTGATTATAATTCAATAAATAAACAAATTTCAGAAAAAAAATTAGCTTCTTATAATTCTGCAAATAATGTATTTAAAATTAATAATTCAAATTTATTAAATAATACAAATCCAAATTATTATCAAAATCAATTTAAAGAACGTTTATTACAAAATTTAAAAAATAATTTTTCTCAAGAAAAAATTAAAAGAAAAAAAATGTTTTATGTAAATGTTAATGTTAATTTAAATCAAAATTTATCTATGTTAAATAATAGTATAAATAATAATAATAATAATAATAGTAATTATTTAAATAATAATAATAATAATATTTATGAAAATGAAAATAATAATACAAATAATTTAACAAATTTAAATAATAATTTCAATTTTAATAGAGCAAAAAAAATTTTCAATGGATTTAAAGAACAACCAACTAAATTATACACAGATTCTGAAGAATTAAAACATAGAAGAACTGAAAGTTATAATAAAAATCCAAATTTAAATTATTATAATAACACTAATAATAATAATAATAATAAAATAAATAATTCTATTCATAATTTAAATCGTTCAACATCTTTTATTGACATTAAAAAAAATAATAATTTTTTTAATTATTATTCTCCAATTTTTAATTCAAATTTGAATGAAAATCAAATTAATTTAAATAACAATAAAATTCAAGATTCAAATAAAAAAAATAATAATAATATTCAATCAAATTTTTTTAATAATTTAAATAATAATAATTTATTAAATTCAAATTTAAATAAATCCGAAGAAACAAAAAAAAATGAAAAATTTTTTGATTTAGAATTAAACATGGAAAAAAAAATTAAAGAAAATAAACAAAATTCAAAAAGTAAAAAATATAATATTATTAAATCAATTTTTGAAGAAGGAATTAAATTAATTGAAAATCCAATTCAAATTAAATTTTTAAGAAATATTTTAATTAAATATCATGAAGTTGTTGCTGCTTATTTACAAGAAAATAAAAATTTAAAACAAAAATATGAAAATTTAGAAAATTCTTTTTTATCTTTAGATAAAAAATACAAAGAAATTTTAAATTCATATAAAAATCAAGAATTTGAAATTGAAAATTTAAAAAAAGAAAATGAAAATAATAAAAAAAAAATAAATAATCAAAATTTAAATATTACTTTTAGTGATGAAAATAATAATAATTTTACTTTAAATAATAGTTTAAATTTAAAAAAAAGTTCGGATTCAAATTTTAATAATTTTCATCAAAATTTTGTAAATTCTGTAAATAAAAATAATTTAAATGATTTAGATGCTTTGTATTTTAATGATGTTATTGATGAAAAATTAACTAAAAATTCACAAGAAAATATTGAAAAAGTTCCAAAATTAAATTTTAAAGTTTTTCAACAATTTGAAGAAAGAAATAATAATAAAATGCCAACAATTTTAAATCAAAATCAAAAAAAAGTTTTTAATTTAATAAATCAAAATAAAAATTTTAAAACTAATGTTTATAAACAATTAAATTTAATGAACAATAATGATAATAATAATAATAATAATAATAATAACAATTTCTAATAACAAATTTATTTTAAATAAATTTGTATTATTTATATAAAAAATATATTAAATATTGTATAAGAAAATTATAATTTTATAAATTTATTTATAATAAATATTATTCTAATATTATAAATAATAAATTATTATTTAATATTTTATACAATAATTTTAATAATAATATTATTTAAATGGAAAATGAAAACAATAATAATAATTTAGAAAACAAAGAAAAAAATATTAATAATAATCAAAATGAAATTTTAGGAAACGCAGCGTTTATAAATAATTATTATTTACCTAATTTATTAAGATTATTTGGAGAAGTGATTAGTTCTAATTTTGATAATATTTTAAATTATTTAGATTTAATTGATTTATGTCAATTAAGAACCGTTTCAAAAGGATTATTATCAAATGTTAATAATTATTATCCTTTAAGATTAAAAATGGAAATTGATTTAATAAATTCTTATCAAAATAACAATAAAGAAAAAATAGAAAAAATAATGGAAATTATTGATAGTCAAATTCCTTTAAGTTCAAACAATTGGATTGATTTTAATTTAACTTCCGTAATAAATAAAATATTAAATTTAGATTCGGATAATTTATTAAAAATAAAATCAATAAAAAACATAGGAAAAAATTCCGATTTAATTTTTGCTCCATTTTGTATTTTAATGAATTTAAATAAAAATGTAGATTTAAATATAAAAAGTTTTAGTTGGAAATATGTAGCAATTAGATATTTAAATACATTAAATTTTCAAAAAGAATTTAAAAATTTTGATATAGAAAATATTCCAGAAAATAATATTTTAGAAACAATAATTTATTTAAATAAACCTGAATTAAATAATAATAAAGTTAAATTTTATTCAAAAGATTTAAATAAATTAATAATTTGGTGTCAAGCTGTTGTTAGTTATCATATTTTAATTCATCCTTACACATTAAGAAATAATAACAATGAAGAATTTATAAAAATAGATGAAAATATTAAATATTTTACTGAGCAAATGTGTAAATTAATAAATAGATTTTATAAATTTAAAAGATTTTTAACTAATATTAAAGTTGTTAAAATTCCTTTGGCTGATTTTGTTTTTAATTTACAACATTCTAGACAAAATTATGTTGATAAAAAATCTATTGTTTTTGGTAATTTAAATTCAGAACAAATTGGATTAATTTTAACTTTTTTGCCTTATTCTGAATCTTATAAATTTAAAAATGTATGTCGTAAATTTAAAAAAGGTTTTTTAAATTCTATTGATATTAATATTTATGATTTATTAAAAGATATTTATTTATTTAAATATCAAATGTTTAAAGATTCAAATTATGATAAATTTAATTTAATTCATGAATATAATTTATTTTCGAAATTTTTTTTAATGTTGGAAAGTATGTTAATAGAAAATTCAAATAATTTATTTACAAAAGATCAATTATTTTCAATAAGAAACATAAAAAAAGAAAATCCAATGATAAATTCAATATCGAAAATATTTTGTTTAATAACAAATTTAAAACCAAACAAATATTCAAATGAAAATGGTCAAATTTTTAATGAATATTTCGAAAATATAAAAACATTAATAATTAAAAACGAATTAATAAAATTCATAAAATTTTCAGATAAATTAAATAACATTAATAAAAAAAATGTAAAAATTATTACAGAAGAATTAATGAAATTTTATAATATGAAAATTTTATCTGAAGTTAAAAAATTTAATAAAGGAATTTATCAATTATTAATATTAATAATTGGCTATTTTGAATTTTTTAAAAATTACAATCCGTTTGAATTTATTTATGACAAAGATTTAATTGAAGAAAATTTGAATGAAAAAGAAAAAGAAATGATGGAATATAATAAAAATTTAATGAATTATTTAAAATATCATTTAAAATTAAAATATTATTTTTCATCTAAAAAAAATCCATTTTATAATTTTTTAAATTATTTTACAAGATTTAAACAAGAATTAATTAATAATAATTTATTTGAAAAAAAATTATTCAAAAGTTCAAATGAAAATTATGAATCAATTGCAAATATTTATTTTGAAAATTTAAATAAAATTGAACATAAAAATCGACCCATTTTTTTTGAAAAAATTATATTAGAAATTATTAATAAAAATCAAAAAAATATTTTAATCGAACCAAAAACATCAAAAAGTTCTTCAACGCAATTAATAAAAGAAAATAATAAAAATTTAAAAGAAATCACAACAAAAAATCACATTACATATGAAATTTTATATAATAATAATCAAATTCCAAAAAATTACAAACAAGTTTATAAATTTGATAATTTTAATAATAAATCGAAATTAAAAAATAAAAAATTAAATGAAAATTTAATAATTAAAAAAGTTAATAAAATTGATTTTAATAATATTCCAAATGATTTATTTATAATTAAAATTTTATTTTATTTAGACATTGAAAATTTATTTAATTTTAATTTAATTAATAAAAAATCAAATTTTTGTTGGAAAACTCACATTTTTATTAGATTACATTATTTACACAATGAAAAAAATAATTTAATTGAAGAAAATAAAGAAAAATTAAATTTTTTATTACAAAAAAAATATCAATTTTATAAAAATTATAATATTCCAATTCCAAATGAAAATCATGCTCAAAAATTAATAAATCAATTAACAAAAAGTGACATTAATAATTTAAAAGTTTTTTTCAAAAAAGATAATAAAAATTATGAAAATATTATTCAACCTTTTATTTTATTATTAGGCGCTAAAGAAGAAATTTTCTATGATTCAGAAGGAATAAAAAACATAAGTTATTTCAAATCAATAAATAAAATATTAAAAAATCAAAATTTATTTCATAACATAAAAACTTTTGATTATTCTTCAATTTCTATTCAAAAATTTTTAAAAGTTGACAATATTTTAAGAAATAAACAATTTAAAAAAGAAAATTTAATTAAATTTTCTAATCAAATTGTTCATGCTGTAAATTGGAGCAAAGGAATTATTGAAATGTTTAGATTAATTAGAAAATATTCTATAAATGAAATTGATGTTAATTTTTTAAATAACGATGAAATTGAATTATGTAAAAAAATTGATTATGCGGAATTTATTTATGATGCGTTATTAAAATACACTTTTACTTATTGTAAAAAATATGAAAAAAACGCACAAAGAATTATTAATGTTTATTTTAAAGTTAAAAAATAGATTTTTATTTATTTATTTAATTTTTTTTTGGTTTTTTATAATGTAAATTTATTTTAAATATAAATAAAGTTATTTATTTGCTTTAATATAATTTAAATATTATTATTAACAAATTTGATAATTTAATTTTTTTTTATGAATGAAATAAACGAAAAAAGTTTAAATAATAGTTCTAATTTAAATATTTTAAACGAATCTGAAAAAGAAGTTTTAAATTTATCTCATTTACAAACAGAAAAAAAATACATTTTCGATTATGAAATAAATAACATAAAATTAGATTCATATTCAGATTCAAAAATATTCATTTACAACAAAGAAAAAAATAATTACAATATTTTAAATTACAAACATTTTAATGACGAACTTAAACAAATTCCATTTTCATTAGACCCAAACAATAAAAATTATTATAAAGCAAATTTTTTAAAACATTTAGTTTCAAAACAAAAAATTCGTTTTCAAAATTCTCAATACGATTTAGATTTAGCATACATTACAAATAGAGTGATTGCAATGGGCTTTCCATCAATAAATTTTTACGAAACATTTTACAGAAATTCATTAACAGACATAATAAATTTTTTTAATACAGTTCATAAAAACAAAATAATAAAAATATATAATTTATGTTTAGAAAAAGAAAGAATTTATAACAAAAATATTTTCTATACTAACAACAATAATAATAATAATAATATTTTTAAAGTTTCTTTATTTCCTTCTTTAGATCACAATCCATGTTCAGTAAAACTCATATTAGAATTTTGTATAGATATAATATTATTTTTAACTAACAATATTGAATCTATCGCCGCAGTTCATTGCAAAGCAGGAAAAGGCAGAACAGGTGTAATGATTTGTTCGTATTTGATTTTTTCGAATTTATGTGAAAATTCGGAAGTAGCGATTAAATATTATGGAAAAATGAGAACTTTAAATGAAAAAGGTGTTACAATTCCAAGTCAAATTAGATATATTAAATATTTTGAAACGTTTTTGAATGCGAATTATTATAAACCGTTTTATTTTTTAATTCCGAAAATTATTAAAGAACATTTGTTTATTGATAATAAAATTCCGGTTATTAAAAATTTACTTATTAATTTAGAAAATGATAGTCGATATTATACAACACCTGATTATTTTAAAATAAATTATATTAAAATTGGGCCGTTTGAATGTGAGAAAAATATTAATGTTGAAATACAAAATTTTACTGGGAAAAATTTTGATTTGAAATGTTTTCAGAAATTGTTTAAAAAAGATGAAAATATTTTTGATAAATTTAATTTATTTTTTTATTTTGTTAATAATAATGATGATGATGTTTTTCCTATTCATTCGGATATTAAAATTATTATTAAAAAAGATGTTAATTTTTATATTTGTTTGAATTTGTGGTTTGATTCTTTGAATAAAATTAATAATTTTTTATTAAATGATGATAATAATGATTTAAAACAAAGAAAAAAATCTTTTTATGACATTTTAAAAAAAGAAGAAATTAAAAATTCAAATGAAAATTTTAATATTAAAAAAATTGACTATTTTAATAATAATAATAATAATAAATTAAAAAATGGATTTTTAATTTTCGATGAAAATGATTTTGAAATAACGAAAAATTCTTTTAATAAAGAAATTGAAAGTTTTTTTCAAGAAAATAATAATAATAATAATAATAAAAGTTTTAATAGTATTTTAAATTATATTCATCATTACGATGAATTAAATAATATTATTAATATAATAAATAAAAATAG